>Ga0209700_102010_pt1 | contig 42064 bp, 18 predicted proteins | sample SiratroredBW_FD_187528 | JGI IMG/M metagenome (GOLD analysis project Ga0209700, IMG submission 187528) | Root nodule microbial communities of legume samples collected from California, USA - Siratro red BW (SPAdes) (version 2) | ecosystem: Host-associated > Plants > Roots > Nodule | place: USA...
GCAGCAGAAATGCATGCGAAAGTTAACTGAAGCACAGTATGGTGGACATTTATTTCGGATACTTAGTTGGTGGCCTATCAATGCAATTGGAAGTTGTCAGTGACTATGCTTTCATACTCCTAGTTTGATCATGTGTTATTCGAATTAAGTAGTTTATTTCTTTTATTTTAGTTTGGTTACCTCAATTTCTTGTTGTTGTATTACCCCATGTACACTATGTAGGTTAATTGTGGAGCTTGTTCTCTTTGTGGCATGGGTGATGGAGGGAAATTTGCTATTTGATTTTGTAATAGGGTCAGAGTACCTCTTAAGTGTTCTCATTAATTCCATTATTCGTGGTTCTAAAAAAAACTATTTTTATAATATATATATATATATATAATCATTATTTTTTATAATATATATATAATCATTTAATGTGAGCAAGTTTTGTTATTTTATTTAATTGTTTATTATTGTCAAAGATCATTTATATCTTATCAAGGGAGTAAAAGCCTTTGGTTTAGATACATTAAACTTATTTTTAACTTTATTTCATAATTATGCTATTCATACTTCCAATTTTTAAAACTCCTAATTTGTATTTGGTGTTAAAATATGTAATATGGATTCATATCATATATTATACAAGTTTGTTTTGCAATTTTAAACTTCTTTTTGATTAGTGTTACATAATGTGTAATAAAATTCAATCACCGAATATATTATAAGAAATTTTATAAATTATTAAACTGTATTTTATTAATATAAAATTGTGATAACTTAAATTTATGTCATTCAAAGCAGAAATATTAAAATCATTCATTTTACAGACTAGAATGAAAACACAATTAAGTGAATTATGAAAGTGATGAAAATGTTCACACCTATACCTATTGTATTGTAGACTTTACACGAAGAGAAAATAGAGACTATAGTAGAATCTTCCTCATAATTTATGCATAAAATGGTATCAAACTTTATGTAATTAATGGCATCAAATTTGATTTACTTAATTTGGTGTTTCTTCTAGTGCCTTGATGTCTATCTGCCAGCTCTAAGTCAGTTTGTTCATACGGAAAGGAAATCTGATGCTATATTCTTCAACACGAATTTTTTCTTCTCACAAATATCAACTTCTATTATTTTAATGGACTGGTCGAATCATGTCCTTTGACGTAACTATGATGATGTCACGTAAGCAAACAACACGAAGAAATATCCAAAATGAAACTAGCTTTGTTCATAAGATATATTCTTTTAAATCAATTTCCATCAACAAATATTCTCTTATCTTGAACAAAGGGAAAATCATCTTAAATGAAGAAGTATATTTTCTTTTCAAAGGATCATATACCAGTTAGAGTATCAAATATACGATAAGATCATGAATTAACAGCACTTTGTTACGTGTTCAACTAGAGCGAATTACACTTATTCCTTTGATTTAACGCTAGTTTTCTTTATAATTTGAGAAACAACACTTCATACCCTCGTAAAAAGGGTTATTGCAAATATTTATCGTGCCCATTTTTTGCATTCTGAGTTGCATGTTTCAATAATTAGCTTGTTTTTATTTTTATATACTTTTTTGAGAATTTTATAAAATAAAATATTTTCTTGAACTAATATTCTCCAAACATACATCAAGAGTCTTACTCGCATGCTTGTCTTCCTGAAATATATAGGCTTTACCTTAATGATCAAGTTTTCTAGAAAAATTATATTTCTCTTTATGATATGTGTGTACACCGAAATAGAGTTTAAAGAAAAAATAATTATTCAAAATTTAATGTATCAAATAAATTTATTAGCTTATTTGCGAGCCTGAGTGAAACTAATATATAAAACTTTTTTAACAATCGATAAAAAAATCAATGAAAAAAATGTATTAAACAAATATATTAATTTATGTATTAGTTTCATTCATATTAAAATAAAAAAAATTATAAAACTATATGCATCAGCATAGTTTATCCGAAATTTTCTATAAAATTTTTGTTATCAATTTTAATCAGACTTATTAAAGGTATGCATCTGCTTAGCTAATATTAGCAATGAAAATTTCTGTAAAACTTTTATTATCAATTTTAATTAGAGTGATTTAGTTTATGTTTTTATTTTTAATATTTATTTTAATGTTGGTTTAATTAATACTAACGTAATTTATTTTGATATTTATTTAATAACTTTAATTCTTTTAATATATGTAAAAACTCCTTGGATGTTGTTATGGATCCATAGCAGACGCAAACCCTGCCAGACCATCACTACACCATAAAGTTGACAAAATCCTCACCAACGACAATGCATTAGTGCAAATAAGGAATGTTAAGTAAGCTGGTTTATGTTCGACCAAAAAATAACAATGATCTGGTGATAATTTTTTACTTAAAATCAACTTTTTTTACATTAGACCACTTTAGGTGAGACATGATATCGAACCAAATCTATTTAGCATATATGTTTATTACTTGTGAGGTGGCAACGATTGTACTTAAAGTGTGATAAGTGGTTAAAGATTTTATCAGTGACAAAAGTTGATAGTTATTTTTGTGGGTTTTCCTTAAACTTTTTCAATGTAAAAGCTAATAATGTTTGGAAAGGAATGTGGTTGGCACTAGCAAAGAAAACCTGAAATCATAAAAATAGGCTGATATTTAATAATAGAAAGATTGACGAGGTAGAGATCTTTGCACTAACACAAATGAATACTTGAACCTGGGCTAAGTTTAGTGGATTTAGAATACAAGGGTCACTTTCGGAATGGTTCATGAACCAATTTGAGTTATTAAAACAGATTTAGTAAGACGTTGATTGTGATGGTACCTAGAAAGGATCGTAGATAATTAGTAGACTATGGGTAGGAATTTGAGAAGTCATCCGTTTGGAAGAGGTACAAGATTCACCTGTATTTTGGAAGGTTGGAATAATTTAGATACATTGGGAGCAGCTAGCTGTTTGACACTCTTATTTTTTTACTTGTACTTATATATAGTTTATAGAGTATTCTTGTTGTAGTATGTTTTTGACAATGGTGGATAGAATCTCTATTTGTATGCCAAATGCATTGTATGTACTTAGGTTTTTCACTCTAATTTGGTATTTGTGTGTAGGATTTGGATCTAAGGTAAAAATATTTTGTATTGTGTTTTCTGTATTAAGGTTGGAGCATCCCTTAAATACATCTATTAATTTTATGTTTTGCTGTTAAAAAAAATGATATCCGACCACTTAAATATCCAACGTAAATTTTAAATTTTATTTCGATTTTAGGTGGTCTGACGTAAAATGCTTTTAAAACCTGTCTAACTCTTCTCCCTTCTTTTCACCTTCATAAAACAGCATTTTCACGTGTGGTTTTCGCTTTTCTCACCGGTGATAGCGATAACGAGTTGGTGGAGGTATTAGTACCAATTATTTTCTTGGTTCCTAGTTTTCGAATATTAGTAATTTATGTTTGATTGGATTAAGTTTGTTTCTTTATTAAGATCAATGGTTTACACCTCTTAAGTTCGGTTCTTTATTTTATTAAAATTAGTAGTTTAAATCTCTTATTTGTTTAAAATTGATACTGTAATTGTTTTTATTAGGGATCTTAACCACGACAATATATTGTTTAGTCTTAATATTGAAACCATATTATATTATTTAGATGCATAAATTTGAAATTTTTAATATTGAAATTAATTGTTAAAATAAATTTACTTATATAGATGAATATTTATTAGATGTTTAAAATGAAAAATTAAAGTTTAAGAATAAAAAAATGATAGAGACTAATTAATGTTAGGTATTCAAGTGTGAGTCTAAGTCCCATATTGGAAAAAAGACCCGCAAACCTAATGCTTAAGGTTTTGGGTTGAAGGTAGTGTCATTTTCTCATATGGGTTGGCTCAGTTCTCATTCTTATGAGATTTTCCCAGTTTTCCCCCTCGGATTCTCCCAACAAATGGTATTAGAGTAGTTGGTTTGTGGCTTAGGCGAGTACAGTTTGACCTTGTATCGAAAGTCTTTCTGATAGAGATTGGAGATTTCAGGCAAGAGATTGGAGATTTCAGGCAAGCATGTCCCGTATAAGTGTGTGAACGGCGACTCTCACTTGAGGGGAATATTGTTAGGTATTCAAGTTTAGCAACATATAAGAAAGAAGACCCACAAACCTAATGCCTAGGTTTTGGGCTGAAGGTGACGTCATTTTATTATATGGGTTTGGCTCAGTTCTCATTATTAGAAGTGTCTTAATTTTTCTCTTTTATCAATAAAAGAATGTATTAAATAGAAAGTACAAATGGGTCTTTCAATCCATTTGAAAAAAAGTTATGAAACAACCCAATAGTAAGTGACTAGTTTGTTTATTAGTTTAGAGATTAAATTATATGTAATTTATATTATATATTGTAGAGAACTTATAGAAAAAGTTTAGATTGATCAAAGAAGTAAGATGCATTAAAATATGTTGGAGTGATATTTTATGTTCAAGTTGTATAAAATTAATTTTTGACACTTCTTTTTCATTTTAGTGGAATAGGCAAGCAGACTTGTTTAAATATGGCTACTAAGAGTCACTATTTATCATTGACTCCTAGACAAAGATAACACATTTAAATATAGGATGCTTCATATTTTACTTTTATGATCATGTGTGTAAATATTTGAAGTCTTCAACGAATCAATCTTTCGTTGTTCCCAGATGACATACAAAACTTGAGAGGATAATGAACTGCTTTCCTTTTTTCATATATAATATAGTTTTATTTAGAGATGACAAATGAACATATCCTCGTAGATTTTGTTTGAACTTGTCTTAATTTTATTGAAAGATCCTCACATTGACTGGTACATGTATGAGTAGGGACAATACTCAATTTTTTAAATTGAGTATGGGGATGGGGATGGGTATGTATATTTCGTCCCATCCTCGTTCCCATATCTATCCTAATGCTTATCCCCTCCTTATATACCTGTCTGTATTTTAAATTACTAAAACACCTTTAATTTATTATGAAACCTAAAAAACTTATATTAACTTTTCCTTTATCATTAGTAGTGTCATAACTTATCTTTGAGTAGTACACTTGATCATTTTCACTCTTTTATATAATTATTTGACATTTATCCAATTATTATTTGAATTTGTCATATGATATTTATACAATCATAATTTAATTTTTTATATTTGATATTTGTTGCCCTTTTTCGGCAAGTGTACCGAGTCAAAAGTAATATAGATTTATAAAGTAAGGATGTCAATCCCACATAGAACAGTTTTGCTTTTAAACCTCAAATTCATGACTCACTAAGCAAATAAACATTTATAGATGGGTTGATTGTAATTTGAATTAATAAGCAATAGAGACAATTAAAGAATAAATAGGGATTATAAAAAAAGTTTTCAAGATCTAGAAGAACTCTGGGATTGAACTTCATCTATCTCCCTTATTCATAGGTTTGATTTGATAATAAAATACAATATTAGTAACTACTCACTATTGATCTACATATAATAATCATTCACACTATTTTTAATAAATTACCCAGCATTAAAAACAGATGTTATAGCAATCAATACATTGAAACCTATCCCTAATGTTCCAATATATTGAGTATTTTCATCTAGGTCAGAAACTTACTTCCCAGTTAAATTCAAGAATCAAAATCAAAACTCTATTGATCAGATAAAATCATCTAGCATTAAGTGAAAGGTGAAAATACCAATGGAGTAGAAACTCTATATTATATTTAAAATCACCAAAATACAAATGAGTTCAAATGATTACATTCAATCCTAAAGATGAAGAATTTAGCTATCCATGGTAGCCATTGCAAATCAATGAAAGGAAGATTCTAGAGAAGAAGAGAATCTTGATTCTAGCAGTCCTCTAGGTCTTGATGCTTCACAAAACCCTAAAAATCTCCTTTTAAACTTTTTATTTTTTTTTCTTGGGTTTTTTTTCTATTTTAAACTTTTTATTTCTTTTCTTCATGAATCTTCCAATCTATCATTTTCTTTATTCTTTTATACCTGAAATTTCACAATAATTGAGATTAAATGATTTCCTTTAACTCAGGACTCAAAATATAAATTTAGATCCAAAAACTCTAAAATTGGGAGTAATTACTATTTTAAATAACACTTAAATCCATAACACTTAAATACCTAGGTTGAGCCAATTCGAGCTCAGGTCAATATATGCAGAGTTACGTGGGGCCTAAGACCACGTCAAGCTAATTGTGTTAGGCTAAGGTCGAAAAGGTCAAATTTAGGTCTAGTTGAGTCAGTCAGGACAAGTCAAGTTACGTCTAGGTTAACAAATGTATGTAATCTTTGTTAACAAATGAACAATTATACAAAAAAAAACATGTGTAAACCTTTATTTCTTTTTATCTTTTGTTCATTGTGTATTATTATATTACACTAACAAACTAAGCTTTTGAAAAACTTTTGACATATCCTTTGTTAAGTAAAATTATCGTTTGACCAGACAACATCAAACAATATATTACAAAAACTTCAAAAAGTTTAAATACATAATTCAATCCTCCCTTATTGTGTTTTTGGTATATTTTCATAAAATAAATTACTTAAAAATGTCTTTATACACAAGAAAGACATTTAATCAATCCAAATCCAAACTCAAGACAATATGGGTAGGGTCGAGTCAACATAAGTCAAGTTAGGCTAAGTCAGGACCTTGTTAAGCTAGTCGAGATGACTTAAGTTAAAACAAATCAAGTTGACTTTAGGTTAGGCCAAGTCAATCTAGGTTAGGTCAAGACAAAGTGAAATCGAGTTAAGCTTGGCACAAATCATGTCGAATCAAGTTAAGTGGACTCCAATTTTCGTCAAGCCAAGTCAGGTTGAGACAGGCCTAGCCCATGTCAAGCTAAGTCGGATTGGGCCCAAGTTAAGTCAAGTAGGGTTGAGTTCAGGTCATGTTGGGCCTAGGTCAAGCTGATTCAACCTAGGTTAACATAGGCAGGGTTGGATGGGGCCTAGGTCAAGTTAGGTTGAGTTAGGACCATGTCAAGCTAGTGGGTTCAGCCTAAATCAAATAGGTCTAGGTCAAGTTGAGTTGAATCATATCCAAGTCAGACCAAGTTGAGTCTAACCCACATTGTGTTTATTCAAGTCAAGCCCATGTCATGCCAAATAGAGTCAGACCCAGGTCGAGACATGTCAATATAAGCCCATGTCAACTTAGACTAGGCCCAAGATAATTTAAATTGGATTAGGTTTGGCCTAAGTCAAAATGAGATTGAATTAGGTTGAACTTATGTCAGCTTGGGTTGGACTTAAGAAAGCCCATGTTAGGTGGTTGGGCGTTGTCTAGCTTAGGATGAGTCCGATCAAATTGAGCTCAAGTCAGGCTTTGTTGGGTTAAACTAAGCTCCAGTTGGCTTAGGCTAGGGTCAGACTAAGTTGGATTGGGCTAAGGTCAAGCTAAGTTGTGTTGAGTCCAAGTCAGATTTAATTCAAGTATAAAAAAGTCTAAATGGGTTGAAGGCTCAATTCACGTAAGTTGGGTCAAGTCAAGTTGAGTTTAAGTCAAACTGAAATCAAGAAAGTTAGTTTGGACCTCAAACTCACAAACAAGTTGCAAATAATAAAAATAAATTCATAATTGATATGAAATATTTAGAAATTAATTTATAATTTAAAAAATTTTAAAAACTTATTCAATTCTAAAAGATATTTAAGAGTTAATTGAAATTTTATAATAAGAGCTCTCTCATTGTAACTTATTTTATATAATCTCATTTTAACTTATTTTTATATTATATGAGGTGTAAATTAGTACTTATCAATCCTTATTTATCAATCCTTATTTAGTAAGTGAACAAAAACTTATTTTAAAAGTGGATTATAGTTATTCATGACCTTTAAATCAAATTAATAACTTTACTATAAACCAATATAAAGTTTTTTATGGTAACAACCATCAAAGTTACATACAAATAGAACTTATAACAAAATTGCCTAAAACATATTGAAACTGTAATAACAATAAAAGTTTGGGTAATTTTTCATTTTGAGTTATATGAAAGGAACTATCGCGTTGAAGTTTTGAAGGTGCATATATTGTTCTTCTTTGTATATATTACGTCAACCAAATGAAGATTCAAGGTAAATTTAACAAAGTTAAGCTTATTACTTCTGGAACAGCTGGCCTTTTGGTCTCAACCCGAAAGCATATATATTCTACAAATTATACCAAATATGATGAAAACCACAAATTGCTCACACGACCACAATTGGGCTTGGAATTCAAAGTATTATAACATATCTGAATAATGCAAATTGAAGGAGATTAATAACAAATAATATAGAAAAATAACATAAACATCCTAAGTGGATAACACATTTTGGATCTCACACATAATTGATGTTAACCTTGAAATAAAAATTGTCCGTCAATTAACTTATTTCACTCTTACTGCAGAGTTACACATTATCTAATATTCAATATATGAAACAGTAATGGTTTCCCTTATACTCAAAATTCTCTAACCACTCCATATTAATGTAAAATGAATTCTCTTCCTTGTTCAATAGAATTTCTAGACTTGCATAATCTTAAAGAAAACCAATAAAAACAAAAGTAATAGTATAACTTCTAATTTAACAAAAGTAATAGTTCATATAAATTTGGACAGTAAAATTCGAAGTATGTTCTTGCAGCCCAGCACTTAATTTCAAAATCCAATGTTTTAGCAACCCACTGATGCGAGTGTAGGGATAAGATTATACAATAAATATAAAAACATGTCATAATAAAAACACTGCAAAATAAAATAAAAAATTATATCTAATTTTTTATTTCAACTATACAACATATTGGATTCCCTTTGTACTTTAATTGTCAAAGTGCACATGAAATGAACTTGAATATATGTAAAGAAATTTATTTATTTTTATTATTTGATGGATTTCAAGTATCTAAAATGTAGAAGAATATTTACTTGTTGCAAAAATATTATATATATAATTAATTGATACTCATTTTTTTGTCAATTAACTGTAACGAAATATTTTATACGATTTGTTAAAAATATTTTCAATTAAGCCGTTGTCTAAAAAATTAAATTAGAAGTTTCAAGTGCCTGTTTTAATAACCATAATTAGAATTTTCCAAAGACGAAACGTTTGCTGGTTTGATTCCTGGTTCGTGATGGTTACTGATTTGATTCCTAGTTCGTTCAGTTTTCTTTCCCATCGTTAAAAAAAATAATAATAATAATAATAATAATAATAGGTAAATATACAAATTAAAAAGCTATCCAGTTATCCATTAAATGAAAATAAAAAAAATAATTGTTAAGTTTCCAAAGCTTTAAAATTTAGTACTTTCGTAAGAGAAATTAAAAAAAAAAAATAGTGAAGAAAAGCTTCTCAAGGGAAAATTTTGAAAACTGAAAATGTAACTATAAGCCATATGATAAAGTGTGATATGAATGGCCATTCTAATTCTCCATACCAGTGGAATGGTGGTAATTTCATTTCTCTCCAAAATTAAAAAAAAAATATATCGTAAATCCATTTGAATTTAATTTTAAATAAAATTTTAGGGAACATAATTTTGTTTCATTGCAATGATCATCTTGTCCTCGCTGATTTTAGATATTCTTTTCTTTTTGGTGGAACAAATGAGCTTACCAATGTGAAAATTAAGACATTTGAAATTATAATTTTACATCTTAATTATTTCAAACATAATAAAAACTAAGAAGGGTTTGACAATATATATAATAGTTTTAATCTTTGAATACATAAATAAAGGTAAATTGTAACTACTTTCCCAAAATAACGAAGATGGGCATTTGGTCTAGTGGTATGATTCTCGCTTAGGGTGCGAGAGGTCTCGAGTTCAATTCTCGGAATGCCCCTTTCATATTTATAATTTTTGTAACAGAAAAACTAAACTTATTGAAATAGAAAGAGCACAGTAGTGAATAATGAACTTCCTATTCATAATAAACACAGACTATAGACTAAATATATATCTTCTTCTTTACGTTTATTCCCTCTAAGCATACTTGCAGTTATCGTAACCTGTAGAAAAAGAAAACAAAATCAACACACAAAACATATTTTAATAATAACCTCAAATAAACATATGTAATATTATAGCTTACTTGGGTCACTGACAACTATGAGACCAGATCCTGAGAAGTAACAGTTCCAACCATTTCCACCAGTGTATGCATAGTACTGATTCATGACAACAGAAGCATGATTCAACAGATTGTTGGGGTCGAAGCAGGATCCACCTGGCTGGATCATCTTGCAATCACCCAAGACACCGCAAGCATATTCAATGTTACTTTCCAGTGCAGAATCACTTGATGAAGGTTTTGCTACACACCAACTCTTCTGGGCTTCCTGCATTCAAAACAAACTATCAGCTTTCATCAACGTTTACATATGAAAGATACTTACTTAATTAAGATGAAGAGTTTTTCACCAATCCATAAGCAAACTTCACATGCCCTCCTGCACAAATCAACCAAAAAAGAGAAGTTTATGTTAGTATATTATATATAGAGATAATATAAACTTTGTATGGAAATTGTAAAAGGATAATTCACAGAAGGGAACTTTAGGGTGTAACCCAAGAATTGATTACCCAAGTTGTTGCATGAGAGGAGTAGAGGAAAAATAAAAAGAAAGACAAGTGAGCCAGTTGACTTTGCCATTGTGTGTGCTTTGAATTTGTGAAGAGGCAAATGGTGCTATGTCCCTTTGAGAGGTGCTGTAATGTGAAGTGAAAGGGCATGGTATAAATAGAGGTATAGGTAGCAATATGACAAGATAAATTATTGTTAATTACCTAGCAGTTTTAAACCAATTATTAACCCATTAATTAGATAACATAGGGTTAAAGCGGTTGGAATGTAATAATAATAATAAGAGAATCTTACACTTTGTTGGAAGATGAAAGGATAGGTATGAGATTTTTAGTAACATTTTCGGAATATGCATGTACTAACTTAGAAGATAGGAGAATAGGAACCGACGAATGCATGTTTTTTCTGCATATATATTTTGTAGGGAAAGAGTTGCAGCTGAAGAAAAATTCTATAAAAGTATATGTATTTGATTATTGATGATAAGGGAGGCAAATCATGGCTTGGAAGAATGAAATTTGAAAGATGGTTACATTTAGAGACATGCATTTGTTTTTCTGCATGCATACTTGGAAAGGAAAAGATTGCAGCTCAAGGCACTTTCCATGAATATATAAATTCAGTTATTCATGATTATAGTTATTATCAAATCGCTGTCCTCCATCAACCACCAAATGCAAATATTTTGATTTTCGATATCTTCATATTCCTTTTTTTCTTATTGCACCACGTAAATAGAAATATTCCAATACACGTACTCCCAATGGGGAAAATCATTTTTTTTTCTGTATAATAATAATTAGACCTTCTATTACTGTGAATTTAAAATATTTATGATAAGTTATCTTATATTAAAATATGGTGCATTATTATGACACCTCATATTTAACTAACTTATTCATAAACTTGTTTAATTGTTAAAAAGGTTAAGGAAATCATATTTTTATATTTTAATTCTTGTTTAATAACTAACAAAGTTAAAAAAAATAAATCATGTATTTTTATATTTTAATTTTCACTTACTTTCATTCCAAATTAAAATATTGATTTTATATATCTTATTTTATATCAAAACAATAGTAATCGTAATCATGCATCATATTTGAGTAACCAAAGCATAAATTTATTTCAGCGGTTAAAAAATTAACGAACTCATACTTTTACGCCTTTTATTTACACTAAGTTTTGTTTCAAATTAAAATATTAATTAATTTTTTTATTAAAAATAGTAAATGGTTTTTTATTTATAAGCAGCTAGTTTTTAAAAACTATCTATATATTATGTAGACTTGTTCCGCTCCAATGAAAAATTAAAATATTGTTTCTTAAAATAAGATACCTACATGAAAGATGCTTTTAATTAAGGTAATTTATTTTTTTAATGTTCATAATAAGAAAATTAATAATATAAAACATTAAGTACAATAAATGTATTCTTTATTTTTACATAAAAAGTGTTGTGTTTATCTTAAGCTCTATTGGTAGAAAAAAGGAAATATAATAAATAAAAATAAAATAGAAGTCAAAGGTTTTCATTGAAAAATAAAAAAAATAAAAAATAACAAATATAATAAATGAGTAAATAATACATGTATCTATGGTTGGAACGTGGTTCTAGTTTGTCAAAAGCTTTACATATAAGTGTCTTCATATAACCTTTTCAATCTTACATGTAAAAGTAATATAACCTTTTCAATCTTACATGTAAAAGTAATCGTGATGATATGATTTTTATGTGAAAGTAATCTGACAATCTTACCAATATTGAGACTAAAAATATATTAGACTTTGCTTGATTTATGTTTTAACTTTTATCTTTAGTTTAGACTTCTTCTTTTTTTTTTAATAGGTATTAACTCCCAAACTTTTATATTTGTATAGTTTTTTCAGAAGGATTTGTTATTGTTATTGATATGGTCTCATATATTTTTTGTATTCCTTTTTTTTTATACATTGTTGAACCTATTTAGTAACACAATATATGATTAATATATTGTTGAACCTAAGTGACACTTTTATTTGACAGATGTCTAATAAGTGTTTTTTATTTGAAAAATTAGTAAAAATACATGAAGAATAAAATAAAAAAAATTAATCAGACTCATTTACCTTCTAATTCTCTCTTTTTTTTCTTATCTAACAAATTTAACTAAATATCTTCTTTATTTTCACTTTTTTAATTATTTTGCCTTTCCAAGTTGTACTTTTAATTTAATATTTATTTTACTGAAAAAAAAATGTTGTTCTCAATGGTTTTGGAATTTAAAAATAGGAAGGAAACTTCGTATCATATATCTGACATTTAAACATGTCGATTAAATATATTACATACTATAAATACTGACTGTCTAACCCAATCTTCTTAAAAAATCAGTTTAGTAAAATAATATTTAAATTCATTTATATATATATATATATATATATATATTAATTTAATCATATTTTTAAATAATATATTTCTAATATTATTATTAAAAAAAAAAAAAACAGAGTATAGTTAAACATGAAAGAGAGAGTAAGAGAGTCTTTAGTCGGTCTAGAGTACAGTATTCAAATGGAAAAGTTTGTTTGAATAACTGTGCAGATAAGGTTGTTGCATATACTAAAGATTACAGTCTAAAAAGTTGCTACAAAATCATGGTAATAGTGAGGGGTAAAAGGGACCTTTGAGCATCAGTGTAACACTACATAAGGCGTTTTGGAAAAGCCAAACCTAAGAAAAGAAAACTCAGGCTGAGATGGGTTGTTATGAAACTAAACTTAGGTCAGTTGGAAGAACATTTAGCATTCAAAGAGTAGAATTATAAGTATTATCAAGGAAGCATTAAATTATTTTAAATTTATAATTTAAAAGAAACATATTTATTCTTCACTTAAGTTAAAATCTATTATATAAACTTAAATAACTAATCTGACAACTTGAACCAAATTAAATTAAAATATTAATGTATTCCGGTAAGAATTATTACTGTAAACATTATTACAGAAAAGTATTATGTGTAATCCCAAAAAAAACCCTAGAAAATGTCATTACAGTTTTCTTACTTTTTTATACTTCTCAAAATTATTTAAACCAAAAAAGACTTTTGGTAGATTAAGTTAAACAATTATTATTATGTACCAATAATAATAATTTAAAAAGTGAAACAATTACTTAATTAATTAATATAATTTGTTTTCAACAAGATTTCTTGATTGCTTTCAAATATTTAGTAAAAGAAGTTGAAATCAAGATTTCTTACCAAGCTTTAGGATTGAAACTTCTGAAAGGGTATTAGCTTGTCGTTGTTTTCACATTTTTAATTTTCCTATTTTATCAAAAAATCAATATTACTTTTTTTTTTCTTACAGACTTTCACAATACATATGTATTAGGGTAAGAGATAAGAGGCGAGGGTTAGGAAATCTGAAGAGAAAAATATCTTAAAGATATTTATTAATAGATCACAAGTTAATTAAGTAAAAAAAGTTAATATTATCTTTAATTTAATTTTTTATGACAATAGACTCGAGTCAGAGTATAAAACAGGTGGAGTTTGAAGCAAATTTTTATAAAAAATTAAAATAATATAAATTGTAAATTTTGTATTAATTTTATAGTTTTTTTAATTGCATTCTTCTGTCAAAGATTTATAATTAATGGATTCTGATTTTTCATCCTTGATTAATTTATTCTACTTGTCTTGTAACATTATTAGTCTTAAACAAATTTTAAATAATTTAATTATGATTTTTTTTACAAAAAAATAAAACAATTTCAAGCATTGTCCCTAATGTTTTATAAAGTAATCACACAAGATTTTGTCTAATATTTGGTCTACGTTATTAATTTTCTCTTAATATTAGTAATCACACATTTGATGAAGATATTTTCTTAATATTTTATAATTATTAAATCTCACATTTGAAAAATCTATTGTCCTAATATTTTCTAAAACCAAGAACTCAATTAATCAATTGTAATAACTATTAACTTTTGAATTTTCAATCGCCATTCTAAAACTAAAACTAAAACCATAACAAATCACAATTTATTATTAATCATAAATGATATAAATTCAAAACTGTATGATACTTGAAAAGATGGGAGCCTAAGAAACATTTTGAATGAATTTATAGGTCTATCTTACAGTTTAACTTATTTTTGTACAGTATAAAATTCCAACTTATATTTAAATTTTAATAATAAAGAATTTTCCACCTTAAACTTGTATTCCTCTTGATATTATTTTTTATGACTCGTTTTTTTAAGGTATTTCTCATATATTCTTATAAGTTAGAAGAAAATTTATCCCCCTAATTATTAATATATATATATATATATATATATATATATATATATATATATATATATATTATTAAATTGTTACATTGTGTTGAAATTATATAAGGGGGAAAATGACTTGTACATGTTATGAACAATAACTTTTATATTATTAGTCTTAAATAATCATTATTTTTTATCACAAAATACTATTTCTAGGAAGTAGTCGCGGAGACCTTTCATTTTATAATTATATATACTTGACTTCTTAAAATATACTCTCACATGATAATAGTTTATAAAAAAAAAAAAAAAAAAAAAAAAAAAAAAAAAAAAAAAAAAAAAAAAAAAAAACCATCATTCAAAAAGATAATTCAAACTTATATTATAAGAGTAAATTTTACTGAAACAGGAACCAATTTTGTGCCTAAAATATTAGTTACTAGATTTTACAATTAAACTATCATTAGTCTTCAAGTAATCAATTAATTAAAATTAAAATATTGTTTAAAATTTATTAACTTTTAATTACTAACTATAATTTCATTTTTTATCTGTTAAAGTGATAAATAATCTAGGATACATACTTGTGAGAGCCAAAGTGTTGTGATTTTAATTTGTATAACGTTATATATTATTTTTAATTATTAATTATAAATTTTTGAAAAAGTATTTAAAGTAATTATACTTACAAGTTGCTGAAAGACAAAAATAAAATTAAAATAACACGTCTATATGATAAAAAAGATATGTAACATGTGTTATATGTATATTTTGTAAGTTTTAGTTTTATGAATAAACGAAATAAGAGAGAGATGTGTGTGAAATTTCTGGCCAGAACACCTATAACATATGTGTACGTTTTCTTTTTCAAGTAAGACCCCAAAATTTGATTTCAATTAATAATAGTTAAAATCATAGACCACCATACTCCACAATTTTTCAACACACTACCCAACTTTAGAATCTAGAGGATCCTCACCAACCAAAACCACTATTTCAAAAGAAACACTATTACATGATAGTAAGATAAACAAGCATTATAGAAAACAAAGAGTTCGAATGTAATTGTTGTGCTTGTAAAGGTTTTTCACTGCTCATGTCACCCCTTGAACTTGAACCATAGTAATATCTCAAATCCACACGTCTGAACCAATGTGCCAACTTTACATTGTTTCAATCATTTTTGGCTTTTATTTTGTCAACTTGCATGGCATTAAGACATTATCTATAGCCAAGTTGTTTGGTGTCTTCATCACACAAGTTGCTGCTAACCGCGTTTCATGATATCTATCCATGCATGTTCAGTTTTGCTTCTTATGGTTATTTATGGCCGACACACTTTTATATTAAATACTGATACACACCATATTTGCTCCACTGATCACGCTCAACTTCTTAATTAATACGTTTTCATATTCTTAAGTGCCAATACCAAACTGCTTTCTGCTAAACGCTATAAAAGGACAAAAGCAGACGACTTAACAACAGTAGCTATGCCAATATTTAACCCAGGTCTAGGACAATCAATCGACGTTCAACGCGTTGATTCAAATGCAATTTGCAATTAATCAAAACTTCGAATTTCAATTATATTCTTTTACTTTTTTTAGTTCATACATAGTAATAGTATTAAACTGGTTTCTCCTAATGTTAGTATTAAAAAACAACTTATTTGTTTTTGGTTTGTAGCTCAATGGATAGACATGCCGAATAGTATCTACCATGTGTACATATCCATATTTGACTTGCTTATTCTATGTGGTTTCTCAATCAGTAGAAGATGCGACCTGATTCGTTATACCAGGATGACATCGTAAGTCAAATTTAAGCTACTCAATCCTCGTCCAAACAATCATGGTTTTTGTTTTAAGTAACATTAATCCCTGCTAAAGATTTGACTAGCCTAGGACTCATTGAACACACTCTGTCACGGGATGGGGGGCCATGCCTTTTGAAATTATTGGTGGATGAATGAACATTGTTTGTTGTATATAAAGGCTTCACTCACTTCCATTTTAGTATCAGCAAACTGCAATTGAATTTTCTACAATATTCCAGTGATGCTGTTCCTAAGGATTAGTTTGACTACCCTCGTTGTCCTTTCCATTGTATCCATAGTTTCCCATGCTGAAGCAAGCTTGGATGTTGAAATTGAAGCCTTGAAAGCTTTCAAGAACTCCATCACTGGTGACCCAAATGGGGCTCTAGCAGACTGGGTAGACAGTCACAACCACTGCAACTGGTCTGGCATTGCATGTGACCCATCTTCAAATCATGTCATTTCTATTTCTCTGGTTAGTCTTCAACTCCAAGGGAAGATTTCACCTTTCCTTGGCAACATTTCAGGCCTTCAGGTTTTTGATATAACTTCAAACTCATTCACTGGCTCCATTCCTGCTCAGCTCGGTCTTAATACTAAACTTACACAGCTCATTCTTTTAGACAATTCTCTCTCAGGTCCTATCCCTCCACAATTAGGTAGCCTTAAAAGCCTGCAGTATTTGGATTTAGGTAGCAACTTCTTGAATGGAAGCCTCCCTGACAGCATTTTCAACTGCACTTCTTTGTTGGGTATTGCTTTTAATTTCAACAACCTTACTGGCAGAATCCCATCAAACATAGGGAATCTAGTTAACCTTGTACAGATTGCAGGATTTGGAAATAATTTGGTAGGATCCATACCTCTTTCCGTAGGTCAGTTAGGAGCTCTGCGAGTTCTTGATTTTAGCCAAAACAAGTTATCAGGTGTAATACCTAGAGAGATTGGAAACCTGACAAAATTAGAATACCTTGAATTGTTCCAAAATTCCTTGAGTGGGAAAATTCCTTTTGAGCTTGGTAAGTGTAGCAATCTTTCAAGCCTTGAGTTATCCGACAATCAGCTTATTGGAAGCATTCCTCCTGAGCTAGGAAATTTAGTTCGGTTGGTGAAATTGAAGTTACACAAGAATAACTTGAATTCCACCATCCCTTCAGCCATATTCCAGTTGAAATCATTAACAAATCTAGGCCTCTCACAGAATAACTTAGAGGGAACAATACCTTCTGAGATTGGAAAACTGAACTCCTTGCAAGTTCTAACCCTTCATTTAAATAAGTTAACTGGGGAGATCCCTTCGTCAATAACAAACTTGACAAACTTGACATATCTGTCAATGAGCCAGAACCTCCTCTCAGGTGAACTTCCTTCAAACTTGGGTGTGCTTCATAATTTGCAGTTTCTTGTTTTGAACACCAACCACTTGCATGGATCCATTCCCCCTAGCATTACCAATTGTACTGGACTTGTAAATGTAAGTTTGTCTTTTAATGCTTTAAGTGGGAAAATTCCTCAGGGTTTTTCCAGGTCACCAAATCTTACTTTCCTGTCTCTTGCGTCCAACAAAATGACTGGGGAAATCCCAGATGATCTCTATAATTGCTCAAATCTTAGCACTCTCAGTTTGGCAATGAATAACTTCAGTGGATTGATAAAATCAGGTATCCAAAACCTGTCTAAACTTCAACGCCTAGAGTTGAATGTAAATTCATTCACAGGACCAATTCCACCAGAGATTGGAAACTTGAATCTGCTCATTACTCTATCCCTCTCTGAAAATAAGTTTTCAGGTCAAATTCCTCCAGAACTGTCCAAACTTTCTCGCCTTCAGGGGCTCACTCTTCATGCCAATGTATTAGAAGGTACAATACCTGATAAGCTCTCCGAATTAAAAGGACTGACCAAACTTTTCCTGCATCAAAACAAGTTGGTTGGTCAAATACCTGATACCCTCTCAAAGCTTGAGATGCTTTCCTACTTAGACCTTCATGGCAACAAACTTAATGGGTCCATTCCAAGAAGCATGGGGAAGCTAAATAAACTTTTAGTTTTGGATCTCTCTCACAACCAGCTCGCAGGATCAATTCCCGGAGATGTTATTGCAAACTTAAAAAGCATGCAGATGTATCTCAACCTTTCTTACAACCACTTGGTCGGAAATGTTTCAACTGAGTTGGGCATGTTGGAAATGATACAGGCTATTGACATTTCAAACAATAATCTTTCGGGTTCCATTCCCAAAACACTTGCTGGGTGCAGAAATCTGTTTAATCTTGATTTTTCAGGAAACAGTATTTCAGGTCCTATTCCCGCAGAAGCGTTTAATCACATGGACTTGCTTGAAAGCTTAAACCTCTCAAGGAACCATTTAGATGGTGAAATCCCTGAAATACTGGCAGAACTTGATCATCTTAGTTCCGTAGATCTTTCTCAGAATGACTTGAAGGGAATTATTCCTGAGGGCTTTGCCAACCTTTCCAACTTGGTGCATCTCAACCTTTCCTTCAATCAACTAGAAGGTCCTGTTCCTAAGACCGGAGTCTTTGCACACATCAATGCATCTAGTGTGATGGGAAACCAGGATCTTTGTGGAGCTAAGTTCCTACTGCCATGCAGGAAGACAAAACATTCACTTTCCAAGAAGGGCATATCTATTATTGCTTCACTTGGATCTCTAGCTATACTTTTAGTGTTAGCGATTCTAATTCTCAGTCGTGGCACCAAACTCAGTAATTCTAAAGGAAGAGATATAAGTGTAAATCATGAACCAGGCTACAATTCAGCATTGACACTTAAAAGGTTCAGTCCAAAGGAATTGGAGAATGCCACTAGATTTTTCAGTGCAGACAGCATCATTGGTGCTAGCAGTTTGAGCACAGTGTACAAGGGTCAAATGGAAGATGGCCAGGTTGTTGCCATAAAAAGGTTGAATTTGCAACAATTCTCTGCCAATACTGACAAGATCTTAAAGAGAGAAGCCAACACCTTGAGCCAGTTGAGACATAGGAATTTGATCAAGGTACTTGGATATGCCTGGCAGAGTGGGAAAATGAAGGCTTTGGTTCTAGAGTACATGGAAAATGGAAATTTGGATAGCATCATACATGGCAAAGGGGTAGATCATCCTATGATCTCTAGGTGGACATTATCTGAAAGAGTCCGAGTCTTCATATCTATTGCTAAAGCATTGGAATATTTGCACTCGGGTTATCATACTCCCATTGTGCACTGTGATTTAAAGCCTTCTAACATTCTTTTAGATAGAGAGTGGGAAGCTCATGTCAGTGACTTTGGGACAGCTCGAATACTTGGTCTTCATCTACAAGAAGGTAGTACCCTTTCGTCATCAGCAGCTGTGCAAGGCACAGTAGGGTACATAGCACCAGGTAAAAGCCTTTCCTACTTTGCTAATCTCGTATCTTCAATGTACAATATGTTTTCATCAGTAAGACTGGCATAATTATAAATTCTTATTTTGTTGCTTGAAAATAAATGGCCATCCTTGAAAATAATTTTTATTTGTTTCAAATCCTCTTAGCTTATTAACTTCTTACACAAAAAGCTTTTTAAAAATTTCATACTCTAAACAAGATATTTCTGGCGTGTAATTCTCAGAGTTTGCCTACACGAGGAAAGTGACCACTAAAGCAGATGTGTTCAGCTTTGGTATCATAGTAATGGAGTTCCTAACAAAAAGAAGGCCGACAGGACTCTCGGAAGAGAATGGTTTGCCAATCACTTTGCGTGAATTAGTGGCAACAGCCCTTGCAAATGGAATAGAACAACTGGTCAATATTGTGGATCCTTTGTTGACCTGGAATGTTACAAAAGACCATGATGAAGTGTTGGCAGAGCTCTTTAAGCTATCTCTGTGCTGCACCATACCTGATCCTGAACAGAGACCCAATACGAATGAGGTGTTATCTGCCCTTGTGAAGCTTCAAACAACACTGTCTTGTTAATGATAAACACCACCAACCAACCAATTCTTGGAGCAGCTTTTCCTAAAGAAGAAAAATTAAATGATTCCAAATTACCACATTACTGTTGCCTCTAAGAACAGCAAAGCCTTATTGTACCCAAGTTAGTTTGCCAGTTATGATGAAATTCATGCAGTACTTTTTAATAGATAACAAATTAGCAGGGGACTTGAGTTTTTAATAAATGTATGGAATTATCAGCCATCCTTCACAGATGTGTAATATAACATCCATTGTCCATTCTTGCATGCTTTCTTTCTTTTTCACTCCCCTTCCCCACTTTTGCTTTAGATGCAAATGTAACTTGCATATTCATTGAAATATTTCACAGTTTTCGACCAGGAAAATTACCGAGTACACTGTATAATCATAATCTTACAAGAAATAAGACGAACTGACAAAACTAAGCAAAAAGTTACTCTATCCACTTTAGCTAGCCCCCTTTTCCTGAAGTAACATTTAGGTTCTGTTTAGATAAACTCCTCCAAAAGTACTTTTAAGAAAAGAAAATAATAAAGTAAAATTAATTACGTTTCTTCCATAACTCAAGATACACCTATACACTTCAATTTTTATAAAAGCTCTCTCGTCTAATTTTTTTCAAGAGCTGGTGTGCATGAGCTGATTTAACTTCTTAAAGAAGTTAGATTTACTTTATTTTCTTTTTCTATAAGTGCTAATGAAGAAGTTTATCAAAACAAGACCTAATTCGTTTTACTCATCCAACCCCTGCATTATCCCCTACTCTCTTCTCATTTACAGTACACAGTGAAATTTCCTCTCATAATAAACGGAGAATGAAGTTAGTGTGAAATGGAAAATAACAAGCTACTTTGGAGTTAATAGCCCAATATTCCAAGGGGCATGGTGAAAGAATCTTCCAAGTTTTGTATTAGTCATAAAGGCTCTGAAGCTTCTAGATAGTTGCATTTTGCATATAACAGTTAGAAAGAAGAATATCATGAAGTAAACAACAAAGCTAAAGAGTAATAAGAAAATGGGGGTTGCCTCAATTACAGGAAGGATCAGTATGAAGAAATTCTTGAATGGTTGAAGGGAAGTCCAATTCGCTATAAGCACCACCATCAGAAACAAAAGCAGCTTTCCCTAAAAGCAGGTGTGCCAATCTCAAGGGCTCCAGCTTCTCTTCCCCACCCCCATTCAGAAAGTGCTTGATCCACCCATCTAACCTCAGCACCTCTTTCTTACACTTTGGCCCTTCCACACCAACAACTTTTGCATAAAATCCACCTTCACAGTGACAAGAACCACAATCATCAAAACTATTATCCCTTTCTTCTTGCTCCTCTGATAATCCCAAAAGCTGCATTAACTGCTCAATGTCATCATTATCATCTTCAGCTTCATTTACAGGATCTGTCTGAGAAGGGTTCTGATGGGTTGTTGGAAATTCTTGGGAAATGGAGAGGAATGCTTGAGGAGGTTCACTGCTGTATTGGGAGGGGCAATTCTGGGTACAATGAGATTGGAGGATGATGGGAGAACCCAAAGTGCTTTCTTGTATCTGAGATTCTATGGCTGGTGGTGATGTTTGGTCTAATTTTAACCTCTTTTCAACCTAAACAAGCATCAAACTTCAGAATTCAAAATTCATTAAGAACATGATACGATGTTGAAATTATAATTACGCTTAGTACCTGTTTTAGTGAGGAGAAGAAATTGAAATGCGATGACATGATGGTGAGAATGGTCGAATTTTGTTTTCCATTTGTTGGTTTCCTTTATAGGGTTCAAATATTGTCAACGCTACGCAGCAATGTGGTGCACGAGAAAGTATTGTGATATTTGTCATAACATCCTCGTATACATTATAATTGTTTTTGAAGCTATATAATGTTATTTTCTTAAGTTGTATTTGGGAAGCAAATTTTGATCTAACAGGTTCTAAAGTTATTTCAGTTCAAATATAATTTTGAATTCGGAAGTATTTTTTAAAAGGAAAAGTAAACATGTAATTATCTAAAATCGCGTATTTTAAACGATTTAATATGAATTTAAACCTCCTACATAAAATTAAAAACAAAAATTTGTAAAACGAAAGTTTGAATCAAGTTTTTAAAAATGTTTTAGTAAAGTTTTGCAATCTTAGTGAATTATATTCTCGTGAAATTATATAAAGGTTTTAAAAGACAACTGTTTATATTAATTCACCTTAATTAGTATTGTTTAAATAAACAATGTTTAATATTCATTCAACCTATAAAACATTTCATAATTAGAATTTATGGTAATTTGTAGTTTACCTTAACATACAAGGTTACATCTTGTTATCAACTAATCTTTTCTTGATATCAAGCAATAAGTATTAAATATCTCTTTAGATTAAGTATATAAATTCCTTTAACTTATATATAATAATAAATAATAAATTTGTTTTTACAAGAGAAAATTTTTTATTGAAAGAGTATTACAAAATTATATTTCTTACTTTTAGATTCTTAAATTTTCAATTGTAAAAGTTTTGCAAATAAAGACATTTATCATACATATCAATATTTAAAGTAATTATAAGATTGAAGAGATATATTTTGCATGCAGCATATTATAAAAATATTATCATAGTAAAAAAAAATAAGATTAGATAATATAAATAAGTATAATAAAATATTAAAAAAAGGTAATAAAGTAGCTTAAGAACAAATATATTTAAACTAGAGATACTACCTTGATTTATTTTACTAGTCTCTTTTATCTTCAATGTATTAATGTTGAACAAACTCAAAATTGACAAAGAGGAAGAAAGTTAAGAAATCAAAGGTTTAAATATATGGTCACCAAGTTTGATATTAAGAAGTTTTCTAGTGAAAAACAACTTTAAAACATGGAGAATCAAGATGACAGTTATCATGATATAGTAATGATGTGCTAATGTGATAAAGGATGAGACAAACATGTCAACATCGGTATCTTAGAAGGAGAAAATCGATATGATCAAGAAAACTAAAAGCATCATAATTTTGTGTCTTGAGGATAAGACAATTAAGGAAGTCATGAAGGGGAGAAATGTTGTGTTAGTATAGATTAACAATATTCATTAGGGATGACTAAATCAAGAAAGAAGCTAGAGCATGTAGCCAATTTTAACAAAATTTTGGATGATTTGGAGAACATTGAAGTGGAACTTGAAGATAAAAATAAGGCTTCATTGCTTCTTAATGTCTTGTTGTTTGTTCATTTTAAAGACATGTTGCTATTCAAAGAGGAACAAACCATTACTTTGAAGGAGGTACAAACTTTAATTTAGACTAAAGAGCAACAAAAAGCTTCAAGAGTCTAAGGCAAACAATAATAGATTGAGTTTGAATGTCTTAAAGTCAAAGGACAAGAAAAGAAGGTGAAAAGAAAGAAGTTAAAGCATTTGATGATTGAGGGCATAAAGGGTTTGAGTGCTACAATTCAACAATAAAGTTTTGTTGAAAAATAAATTGAGTTCAAAAGGAGGAGAATTGAACTTTATAAAAAAAATAAGGTTTTCAAAGTTTAAAATAATCTTTTACATTAAATAAACCAGTTCAAGAAATGCATGTTGAACATGGTCTATCTTTAAGATGTTATAATATTTTTTTATATTCAAATCAAAGAAAAAATGTATATAGTATAAGGAAAGAAGAAGAACACAAGAATTTTATATTAGTTTACCTTGTAGAGAAAGCTACATCTAATCTTAATCACATTAATTAAACTTATCCCACCAAATTCAAGTTTTTACATGCACTTTACACGAATAATAACACCAACACTTGATCTTGAACTATATAAGATCACCAATTACTTGTAAACCTCTTCACGAGTAAATCTTGACCACACTAATCAAGAAAACTACGACAACAACAAATTTCAAAGTAAAAATTGAAATAAGATCACTTATTTATAGGGCTTATAAGGTTCAATTTCATCCAGTTCCAGAGCATTATTGATTTACTCACATGAGACCAAATTTTATAGATGATCTGACAACATGAATCAAAAAGATCAAGTATTAATTATATCCATAACAAAATGAATAAACTGATTCTGAATAAGCCAATAATTTTTTCTTATTATAGGAGTGAAGGTAATAAAAGAAGCAATGTCATATAGACAAAATTGATAGTAAAATTCACTTTCCATTTCCATTATTAATTTCTTTTTTATTTTGCACTATTTATAGCTTCATTTTCTCTCACTATCACACAAAATAATCAAACAAATACTAATATATCTCTACATAGAACAAGCTAATTTTCATAATTATCCTTAATCACAATCCTTATAATAATTTCTATATTTTTAATACATTTATTTTTATTATAATTTTTATAAAATTATGTATTGGTCTTATTTTCCTTAATAATTGTGTAGGTAATAATCTTTACATTTCAAAAATAATATTTTATATAAACAATTAATGTTAACATATTAATATTTTTTATAAAATTCTATGTATTAATATTAACATAAATAATAAAATAATCTCGTAGAGAAGGCTTATAAAAGGTGCATAACTTTAGTTTAATTTTAAAACAACTAAACTCATGTCACGCTAACATGACTTGATTTAAAATAAAAGAAATTTTCTATAAAATAAATCAACAAATCATTTAAAATAAAAATATGATCAACCTCATCATTTATTTATATTTTAAATATGTTTATAAATAAACTAAAAGTTAAATTATTCAAAATATATACATGATCAATCGCATTATCTTATATATAATATTTAGTTTTTGTAAGAATATATTTCAAATAGTAAACATTATAATTTAAATATTTTCTTCTAAATAAAATTCATTCAATAACTATAATATATCTTTGCTTATTGTAATGATTCATAAAGGAACGACTTATAACTTATATTATCTTGTACTTTAATCTATGTAACTTATAAAAACATAAGATCTCAGTACAACCAAATAAGAAATATTAAAACTTTAAAACTAAAATACCAACTCCCTTGTATCTTTTTATAAAGATCTATGTAATCTTTTGTTAGTGTCCATTGTGAATAGAATTATTTAGGAATAAGATCAATCTTTATAGAGTTCAACAAAATCTTCTTAAAAATACATAATTTATAATTTTTTATTATAAATGAAAATATTTATTATATATAAAAATATGTAGAAATAAGATTAATTGTTATCTCGATGCAAGTAAACAATTTGATAACATTTTCTCTTATTTTAAAAATGATTGAAAAATAGTTTTTACAAACAATTTTGTTTGATTTTTGGAAAATAACAAATATTTTAAAAATTATATGAATCTTACACATTTAATTAAAAATCATCATTCTAGTATTTATGTTGTAAGATCTTAATATCTTCTTTATACTAATTGACTCGGACTCAAAATTTGATTTTGAATATGTTTCCTTTCTAAAGATTTTTTTAAGTTGTCCTTGACATGGTTTCGAGTCCTCAATATTTTCAAGGATGTTTGTGTCGTCTTAATGTTGAACCCATTTTATGTGACACATTCATGTCTAAAATTGTACTGGAATCATAATCTTATAAGAAATAAGGAGAACTAAAAAAAAAAAAAAGAACTATAAGCCAAAAGGTTATACAATCCACATAATCCACATAAGCCAGCCTCCTCAAATAGGCATTTGATACTCTAAACCCATACTCTTTCACTTTCAGTAAGCAATGGAATTTGCTCTCTCCCAAGAGCATGAAAAAGAACCTTACAAGTTTTCTGTTTGTCGTAAAGGCTCAAAAGTTTCTATCACGTTCAACAATAAATTCCAATCTAATATAAACTACAATTAAAATTAAAATGTTTGAAATACTTCTCCCAACAAGGTCCAGTTTCAGGTTAAAGATTTTACCAATAAAACTTTTCACTGTGAGACTGTTCGTAGACAAATTATTCAATTTTAACAAACTGGTTGCATTTGCATAATCAAAACGCCAGAATTCAGATTCCATCACGAACACGTTACATTGTTGAAATTACAATTTCATTTTCATGCCAGTTAAGCGAGGAGTTAAAAAATTATGACGTAACAGAAACATGTTTGTTTGAGTAGAACGAATGAATCAAAGTTCGATTCGGTGGTGAAAGGAGAAGAAAAAAACAAACGTAAAAAGAGAGAAGAAAATGGGAATTTGTAAAAAGCAAGTAACATTAAGTTGGATCGGATACACAAGACGATTCACAATATCTGAAGTACATTGCAATAACATATACTTCAAACAAACAGAAATCTAAAACTCTCCGGTGGACAAGTCATTGTAACGATGCTCACTTTCCGGGGACGAAGTTGGTGGCGTAGGCCCAGGCGTTGTTGTTGACTGGGTCAGCAAGGTGGTCGGCGAGGTTCTCCAAGGGGCCCTTTCCGGTGACAATGGCCTGGACGAAGAATCCGAACATGGAGAACATGGCCAACCTACCGTTCTTCAATTCCTTCACCTTCAGCTCAGCGAAAGCCTCGGGGTCGTCAGCGAGACCCAATGGGTCGAAGCTGCCACCGGGGTAGATGGGGTCAGTGACCTCACCGAGAGGCCCACCGGCAATACGGTAACCCTCGACGGCGCCCATGAGGATCACTTGGGTGGCCCAGATGGCGAGGATGCTCTGAGCGTGGATGAGACTTGGGTTGCCCAAGTAGTCGAGCCCACCCTCGCTGAAGATCTGGGAACCGGCTTTGAACCACACGGCCTCGCCGAATTTCACGCCGTTGCGGGACAAGAGTTCGGGGAAGACGCAGCCCAAGGCTCCGAGCATGGCCCACCTCGAGTGGATGACTTCCAACTCACGGTTCCTGGCGAAGGTTTCTGGGTCAGCGGAAAGCCCAGCAGTGTCCCAACCGTAGTCGCCTGGGAACTCGCCGGTGAGGTAGCTTGGGGGCTCGCCGGAGAATGGGCCCAAGTACTTGACACGGTCTGGGCCGTACCACGGGCTTCCGGAGGAGACCTGCTTGGTGACGGTCTTCCTCATGCTGATCCTCCCGACTTCCGGGGCTGATGGGGCAAGCTTCACGGCCTTGCCAGCCAGGGAGGGGGATGAGAGCGCCATGGAGGATGCAGCTGCCATTGTTGCAAAAAACTTACTTTTTTTTTCTTTGTGCTCTTTGCTTTTGTTTGTGAATGGTTGAGGATGGTGGGCGAGGATTTATATGGGGGATGAAGTGGTTGAGCTCTTATCTTGGGCTATCTAAAGCTACAATCTCATTGGGGGTTGAGATTGTGTTGGTACACTTGGCACCCTCTCAATCCACTACTGGGTTAGATTCTTCTTATATTTTTTCTCCAATGTGGGACTTCCACGTCTGATTGTAGGATTCCACTAGATATTATTGCTAATTTGTTAAGTGACGTGGAAAATGGCTTCAACTATGTGGCTATGATTTGAGTTTGTGAGATATTTTTTGGTCCACATCCAGTTTCTCTTGTGGCAAAGTGCATGAGAACCACAAATTTGAACGAGTGTATGTTATATTAGGGCAGAGGGAGGAAAGGACAAACACTGACAGACACAGAAATTGTGAAAAGAACGAAGTGAAGGATGATGGTTACGCGCGTCCATTTTGATGGAGTAATTACATTACACGTAACACGAATTCAAACTAATACGTGACTTGTGAAGGATGGTTCACTACTTAATAAATAATAAATAATCTGTTTGATCCAAGTTTTCTTTCTTTCCGAAAGAATAGAAATCTAAAATAACTGAGAGTAAAAACCAAGTTTCTACCTCGTGTAATAATAATGTTAATAGAGTTAAGTTGTTTGGAAAGTTTTATTCTGCGGCCATAAGTACTTTGGAACAACTCCCAAACATTGTCATCCACGAATAAACACAGTTGTGCATGTTAGCAATGGAGCCCCTACTTGATATTTTTACCATGTTCCATTTTACAGTTCATTTAGCTGATATACACCTTATCCAAAATCTGAAATGGCAGCTTCTTATTGGATGGAAGAGGCCATTTTCGATATTTTCTTTAGATAGATAAGAAAAAAAAAGCTAAAAAGTAATTGATATGAGATAGGATTCAAAGCAAAAGAAATTTAGACAGATATCTCCAAAGACTCACACTTGGACAAATGGGATGGTTTTTCTTCCCTGTTAACGGATATTATTTTGACGTGAAGTTGTACCAAATGCATGAAAATAATATTCTATTCTATCTCTGTCACATACTTATCACTTAGCATTTCAACGGATACTTTTATAAAAACATTCTAAAAATATATAAAATATAATTAATTTTTCTTCCTAAAGAAATTAATTTCATTTTTTATTTTTTTTCCTCTTAAATTTTATTATGAAAAAATTCATCTACGCATACTCTCTTTATAAATAAATTCATCTGTTTTATCTCTTATGTTTTGTTTGAAATATATTATATAAATAATAATATTGAGTAGATAGAATTAAAAGAGAGTATTTGATATACCTAATTTTGAAATGAAATGAAATTCAATATTTGGGGATTTCACTGTTTTAGTTTTTATTCATTTTTTTTTATTTTTCTTCAATTAAATACAGTTCATTTAAATTTTATCTTTACTTACTTTTTCTCATATATTTTATTTTCATTTACCTTGTTTCTCTCCCATTTTTATTACAAATACACTTACTTCTCTAAAAATAATTGAGAAAAATTGGTAGCATTACGTAGAAAAATTTTGTAGATCCTTAATACCAAACAGAGTCAAATAACTACACAGGAAACGAGTTAAGAACCAGTTTTCTCCGAGTATAAGCTAGGCAATAGAGAATTCACGTTAAATTAAAAAAAACTCGTTCAATGAGCAGTACTACAAATAAAAATAGGTATTTAACTTAATAAACTAGATAAAACTCGCGACAAAACAAATAAATAAATAACACTTTTTTTTATATCTGATTAATCATGATTTAGAATTTCGGTTAGTTGCTTTTAAGAGACCGTTTATTTAAAATATATATATACATACACTAAAAAAAAAAAAAAAGACGAATATTTAGTTAGTAAATAAAATAGTTATTAATTATGGTTTGATACCAATATAGAATTTAATGGAATAGAACATTAAAACGTTGGTATCTAATACTAGATCCAACTTATTTAATTTTTGGTCACTAAATTCAATCATTACTTTTATTTTATAGTTATTTAGCAACCAAACTCTAATATGATGATTATTTTGGTCACAATTAGTAATCATTTCATTTGATAGTTAAAAATTTGTCTCTAAATAATTTTTTTGTTAGTGATATATATATATATATATATTAGTTGCTTTAACTATGATTTTTAGAAATTAAAATAGATCTGACTAAAAATATATTTATTTTTTAATTTATTTTACTAAAATATAAAAGCTTTGAATTTCCTTTGACCCAAATTATAAAGAATCAAAATTGAGTATACAATCTTCTAAATTGTGGTTACTAAAGTGTGATAAATGCATAGAAGTAATTCAACTATCTATCAATAGGACATTATTAAAATATGTATTATTTAAAATCCGTTAATTTAGATATTATACATAGGTTAAAATACTGATGTACAAAATGTGAGCGTTTCCATGTCAGTTGATAATTGATGTAAAAAATTGGTACAGCATAGCAGTTCTGTAATAACTATTTGTAATATATTCATTCAGACAGAAAAAAACATAAATTGACATTTCATCATGCACAAGTGAAACGAATAAAGTTACAGTGTTCTTACATTATTTATAATTATATAATTACAATGTTTAACATAAAATTACCTTAAATTATTTTGAGCCCATCATGGATGTTTATTTACAATGTTACAAATGTTACAATATTGTAAATTGTCAGCACCAAAAACTATATATTGTATCTTATGGTATAACACAAGACATCTGATACAGGTCCTGTGAAAATCTAATTCAATCCATCATTGTATTACCATTTGCTTAAAGTGACATCAAGTGTATAACACCTTAAGATTATTATATAATTTTTTAGAATAGTTTTTAAAATAAAAAATCTTTAAATCTTTTATATCTTCTAGAATATGTAATTAATTAGTAATTTAAAAGAAGAATTTAGTTTTTGATATTTAATATATATTTTCTGTAAAACTAAGTAACATGTTTGTTAGACATTCTGAATGAATATATTTTTTAGTAACAGCCAATGATATATTGTTTAAGATTTAGTGTAGAATAATAATTTATACTTTTTATAAGATAAATTTTATATAATTTTAATTTATTAATCAGCTTACAGGAGCAATAATCAATTAAATAGCAAATAAGTAAATAAAAAAATTAAAATCACTATAGTTGTAGGTATCCTGTTTTTTTTTTAATTTAAAAAGTTTTCAATTTTAATATATTTTTCAATGTTGTATATAGTTATTTTTTATTCTAGTTCAATTGAATTTATATCTAATATATTCAGTTATAGTATTGTAAAAAGATAATTATTTAAAAATGTAAAATAAATGTACTAGAAATTAAACTTTAAATTATAGTTTTGAATTTTGTAAAATTGAAAAATTAAAACAGAAAAGTAAATTTTTTTATAGAATCTAAAAGATACGATTAAATTGATAAAATTATATATTAAAAACTAAAGAAGGATTAAAATTTCAATTCAACCTACCTAAATAATAATAGTAGGCTAAATACATATAAATAAGAGTCAATGGTTTGTAAATAAACAGTGTCATCTCTTCACCGCTACTGTTAGGGCACAATCTCTTCTCTCTGTATCAGGCAGCTACGTCTTCGCTTATTTCCACACAAAGGTTTTAACTTAGCTTTGTTAATTTTCACATACCAATTCAATTTCGGCCCAAACTGATTCCTAATAATTCTTTGTTTTTTTCAACATTTGGGTTTAGGGTTTAATGCAAGTTCGTAACTCTTCATTATTTAATTTTGAGTATCCTCCGCAGGTTTTGAGGAAATCGGCGTCAATTTTCCATGGCCAACAATCCGTCACAGCTTCTCCCATCAGGTTACTGATTTCATAATTATATGTGAAATTTGTGTTGCTGAAAGAGTAAATTCAATGTAGCATTGAAAGGTGTTTAAAAGTGTGATTTGTGGTGGAAAATTGCAGAGTTGATTGACCGGTGTATAGGTTCGAAAATTTGGGTGATAATGAAGGGTGACAAGGAGCTTGTTGGTACTCTTAAAGGCTTTGATGTTTATGTCAACATGGTACTTGAAGATGTTACAGAATAGTAAGTTATACCCTTTGCTGCATATTTTTCTTCTGTTATTTTTTTTTTTTTTCTATTTGCTTGTTTATCTGTAGAAGACGTGTTAATTGGGTAGGAAGGGGAATGGTAAAATGCAACAGAATAGGGCTACTCAGTTGTGAGACTTACAATCTGGTATTTGACAGATTGTAACCTGGAGTATGAGTTGGCTTTTTTTTCCTCCATCAGATTCTTATATTGTATTTCTGCTCTTGTCGAACATGGCTAAATAAACCTTATTTAGTTTTCCCAATGTGCTCCTTCTTTTTGGTTGTAGAAGCCTCAAATATCTGCTGTAGGTTTGTTGAAGTAAATTTGCTACATCTCTGAGCAAATTTGTTCGTGTAAACTTATTGTAGTAAATTTGTTCTGAGTAAATTTACCCTGGCATGATTTGTATTAGCTTTTGATTCTGTGATTCGTGTTTTTATGTATGCACATGCATGCTTATGCGTTTGGCATGTAATAAATTGATTTGGTTTGTTGCTTTCATATTGGTACAACAGCGAGATCACTGCTGAAGGGAGACGGATAACCAAGCTTGATCAGATTTTACTCAATGGAAACAACATTGCCATTGTAAGTTGATGTTCAATTATTTTCCTTTTTCTGGAAATCTTTGGAGTGTTAATAAATCATTGGTTTGACAACTGTAAAGTGTCGACAATAATTGAAGGTTCAGTTGTTAATAGCTGGTGCTATCCTCGTACTTACTAACAAACCATATGATTCTGGCTTTAATGCAGTTGGTCCCAGGTGGTTCACCTGAGTCTGAATGAAGATTTCTACTTGATTACCAACATTAACTCTGCAATGTTGCTCTAGGCACATAATTCCTAAATTTTAACGAGGATTCTGAGGCCACTAGGTTTTTACTTCCAGATGTTTGTTTTATGATACATGGTTGTAGTGTTATGCCTATTCAACTTCTTATCGCCATGTTGAACTGTGGATTGTCTAGTGTAACAAGTAATGTACTGATTATGACAATTTATTGTGCGACTTTATATTCCTTTTCCTCCTTCCGTTACTCAGCTTTCACTCTCTATGATCTGATGGAGTCTATTGGACTCCTTTTTATAATTTTTATGTGGTCCTGATGTAAGTTAAGTTTGTTCATATACGAGAAAACGAAGCTTGCTATATAAGTAACAGTATTGGCTACATAGAGCGTGCAACTACCTAGGAGGGGTAGTTAAGAATAGAACCACTTACGTGTCAATTGGGGCAACAACTTGATAAAGAGTGTCCATCTAGTGAATTGGATTTGTTTGAATCATTTAATTTTAAATAATAGTTATTTTTATTTAAAATTAGGATATACATATTTTCAATCAATCTTGGCCAACTTTGTGTTTCTTTTTTTTTCAGTTTTTCTTGCAATTCTTCATTTCATTAGTCAATAAAAAGCATGCTGTGGAAGAAAAAAAAGTATAATTAACCACTTGAAATTTGTAAATGGTAATACGATGAGTAGACATAATTGTGAGATATCTTACATTTACATGGTGTAAAAATTCTTTCATTCACAAATAAGATTAGTCTCTAGTGCGAAAAATAAAAATTAATTAATTATTAGTGTTTTCATTGAGTTATAAAGTATGATGTTCTTGTTTCAAAAATAAATCTCAAACTATTGGGACACCGTCATACTCCCTGGGATCTAGAATAATCAGGGACAATAGTTTTGTGGTTGCATCTGACTGTAACAACTTACTGGAGCAGTCCAATCTCATAACTACAAAAGGTTTGTGGAATCAGACCCTTTCGTGATCCTTTAGAAGACATGTCGAATCCATATTTACAGAAACTGTCTATGTAAGAAAAAGGGACCAACTATAATGAAAATTCAATGTGAATGCCAACTATTAAAAGATGTGATAGTATGATAAGTCATATGATGAATATATGAAACTTCCTCCTTAGTGAACCACTCTAAGAAAGCTTTTCAAGCACTTTTGCAAACTACAGGAAAATGCTACAGTCAATGAACATTTTTTGTTTAATCTTTTATACATTTTCTTTTGTCGGGGACAAAGTTGTCATGATTTACATGTATGGAGCTCTGTATACTGTTGAAATATTAAAAAGAAAAAAGAAAAGATAGTAATAATAGAAAAGGAACTACACAATGTTGCAAGTCATAGTAAAGTTGAAATATCACCTAAGAGTATTGCTTCCATGACCTAAAAAAAGGAGTAACTGGGCGATGAGGCATGGAACCAACAGCATATTTTCAGCAACCATGTCGCATTCGTTATATTCATTCCCAATATGAGATTTTTTTTTTTTTTCCGCATGAATTGTTCATTTAAGTCCTGTTGGTTGAGCTTTAACTCTGAGCTCTCATCTCCACGTAGAAAAAGTGACAATATTGAACGATTGCAGAGGGGAAGCCTTCTGTTGTCAATTAAGCACGTTTTTTTGCTGCCCTCGCTCTTGCCACAGACTTTAAGTAGAGCTCTTCATATTGTGCTGATGATGTTTCCCAGCTGAAATCTATGTTCATGTCCTTCAGAACAAGTTGCTTCCAACTCTCAGGATTGTTCTTAAAGAGATTCAATGCTCGTACCAAAGCACCGTTTAATCCCTGCCAAAATTGTATAATTATTATTAGAGTTGAGAAGAACAACTAACAGCAAAATATAATGTTTCTCTAGTCGTTAGAATGCTGAAAGGAGGGAAAGGAGGGAAAGAGGTGAAGTAAAATCAATGGTGAAGTGACTTTGTATAACCGACTCTATTCTACATAAAATGACTGCATCTGCGAAGTTAATTTACTATTTGTTACCTGCTCATCAGCATTCACAAATGTAAATCCATTTCGAAACTGTGAAGGTATTGTATCGTCATCAACATCAAAAACACTACAAAAAATGAGACAGAATTAGTTATTCTTTAGAAAACAAGAATTATGATTTCTGTCATGCTGTATCTTGCATGCTATGTTAACCTGTCATTTAGGCCACCGGTTTTTCTGACAATAGGTACGGCACCATATCTCATTGATATCATCTGCAGGGAATATATTGGAAAACTTGGTAAAAGAAAATGAATTGGAAAAAGAAAGATTAGTTGTAATAGCAGTACATATAAAGTCATTCAGCATACAGGTCATTCAAGAGGACACTAAGGAGTATGTGTGCACATCTCAAGGTTTCAGTTTACCAGAAAGGACATTTGACATATTGACTATAAATAGGAAACATGAGTGTCTATCATTCTAATACTCTTGATACAGCATATTTTATCGGTGTCATTAGTGTCAGATATAGCAGAATATGGTAGGAGGCTAAAATTCCGTCTAATAAACCCACCACTGTGACCTATGGGGAAGCCATAGCAGGCCCCCCTTCACAAATTGCATATGGCTGTTGGCAAAAAAAATCTGCCACACCATTCTGACATGGCGAGCATAGTGCCACGGTTTAATAAGATTGTATTTTGTTGTTTGCATCCTTTTCATTCATTACTATCAAATCTTTGTGCCAATTCAAGTAAAGTTTATTTGCAAAAAATTACTAGTCTATTATTTAGACGTGTCTGAAATGATAGATGCTGGAAATAAAAACACTTTTATCAACCATCATGGGTGCGTGTGTGAGAGTTATGCCAAATTGTGCCATACCCGGATCCTAATATTTTAGGGAAGATACATGTATTATGAAAAGAATAGAGCATATATTTGTTTTATATCATACTATTCTATGATGTCATTTTCAGCAGCTTTCTTAATATTTGAAATTCATGAACATCAATTCTGACCATTACCTGCGTTAGGCCACAAGGTTCAAAGATTGATGGAATGATGAACATGTCAGATGCAGCATAAATTGCATGAGAGAGAGATTCATCATACTTCAATATCAACCTTATGTGATCATGATTCTGAAAGTGGTTGGCAATGCCCTCAAATTCTTTCTAGACAAGAAAAAACTGGTAATCAGTTGACAAAAATATGGGAATGAACGAATTGGCTTGTCAAAAGAAAAAATCAAATTCAACCAGCCTGCATCTAAAAATAAATTTCTTGAAAGAACTCAACAGTCTTCCTTTTCATATAACTCTCTGCTCTCACTCAGGAGAACCAACAACAGCAGCATATAAGTGTGTTATACACATGCATATATGGTTGATTATAATGTTCATGATCTTCTAAAATCATTCAAGCCTAGGTTAAATATGTTTATGATCTAAGAGGTATGCTACAACTTAGATTACAGTAGAGGTCAATATTTCCAACTTCACGTTTAGTTACATAATTATTCCAGAAAAAACAATGTCAACCGCAAGGACATTTCATACAAACTAAAGTGATACTGACGCATTAGCCTGATGACATGGTCAATTTAATTAAGCATTCATTGTACGAATTTTACTGTATCAACATTATAAATATTGGAGGCTGAAAAACATATAGATCATTTTATCACCAGAATGTCAACAATTAAAAAATTATTTAAACGGCAGCATTACCCTAGGAAAATGTGTATGTAAGATGTGGAAGCTATTATCCAATTCAGGAGTTATGCATTATTTTTTGGTGGCAATGGTAATAGGAAGTTTGAAACCCATCTGAAACTGCAAACTATCCAAATCCCACATCAGTAACCCAATCTTAATGGCTTAACTAATGAATTCTTGATTAATAGTAATGTTTTTAAAATCAGGTCCCTTATTTGAACTAATCAAGGTACTAGTTCAAGTTTTTAACGGTGGTAAGCCAATATTAATTAATCAAGTAATAAAAATTAAATAATAGATAAATTAACATCAAAGAAACAGAATATTGTAACTTCAAGACACTAAAACTTAAAAATAAAATACCATTTTGTGGGTTTTAATATTCAAAGTAGAAACAAAAGTCTAAATTAAGTATGTCATAATACATAGGCTGAAGTTTTAAAAATACAAAATAATGTATTAAAAAAGATAAGTTTCCATCTAGAAACACAAAGATGACAAATACTTCACATTGATTATTCACTTCTTTAAGAAAATTAAAAATGATATCTAGCCTTTTTTATTAACCCAATATGAACTGGTTTTTTGCCCATTTTCCTGTCCTTTGACCTACTTTCTTAAGGCTGGCTTTGTAGTTTATTTTATTCGGGCCAAACTAAAGTCCTGTCTTCAAATTAGTTTTCCAATCGGACCAGCTAGTCCTGTCTTCAAATTACAGATTAATAAAACTTAAATTGCAACCACAAAATAGCTTTTACATACAAGAAATCAGAACAGTAAACAGTATGATGAATTTTGTTGAGATCTTATATTTACTAGAGATATGATATGACCAATGTAGACTTTATAAAGTTTGATAACACTTTACAAACTGAAATAACGTGGTTAAGTTAGGGTATAATGCAAAATTCAAAGATAGTATAGGGCTTATCCTAGATGTCAACTAAAACATTAAAAATGACAATATTGCTTACCTGACTTTTCTCTTGTTTTCCCAACAATGTGATTAGGGTATGTAGTGATTATTTTATTTCACCAAAACATGAATCCCACCTACAGTGCATGTGAGTTGGCATTTTATTCACCATCTTCTTATTTTATACTGTTTGATCGGCTCCTTTCTAAAGACAATTGAATACCTATAAATTTCAACCACAAGGTAAGAAAACACGAACCTGAATATGTAGCACTGGACTTGAACCAAGTAGAACAAATTGTCCTCCTAACTCCAATGTCAGATATATTGCATGTCTAATAAGATGAACGCCTTTTTGTGGAACCAATCTTGTTATACAACCAACCTATCAAAGAAGAGAATAGAAAAATTGAATTAATAAAGCATCTTCAATTCTAAGAATAAGACATGAACTATTAATAATTTGAAATGTCAAGAAAAAGAACATTGATTCTCCATACGTATGATGCCTATCAAGCCAGGATAAAATTACATCATAAAGCAACGTCATAAGGGCATTATATTATAAGTCAACCACTTCCAAAAGTTAATTTTGAATATGTTATAATTATGAGCAGTTCATGTATCACATGTTAAATGAGTCTATGTATCAGTGAGACACCAAGTTCTGAATTAGGCAGTTATTTTTATATTAATTTCAGATTAGGCAACTATATATTACAGTGTGATAGAGTGATATACAAGTATTCTGATGGATGTGTAGAAGACAATTAAGGTGTTAGGTAATTATTTGCAGCTGGATTTGATTTGTAGGTTCGTTTGGTGGCTAAAGAAGGGGGAGAAGGGCAGACTTATGGTTGTCAATTTTTACTGGCACTTCATTTACCAGATATGAAAAAGCTTTCCTCAATAATGACCTCCCAAAAACATATAGAGCAACTAGGATTTGTACCCAGGGCAAAATTACTGGATTGGTTTGTTATCTTCTGTTCTGTGCAAGTTTTGTATCACCACAAGCTTTGGTTTCACCAACACTACAGTTTAGTATTTTGGTATGAATAAGTGAACCTTGACCACTTTTCTTCTGCCATCTAGTTTAAGAATTCATTTATATCCATTGTTTGTGTCAATAACATTGTTATCATTGGTAGTGATCACAAAATAATCTTTCAATAATAGTAGAACAAAGATCAAAAAGGAATCTTCATTCTGTAGCCAAAAATGTTGGTAAGCATCAATGCTTTGGAATAGAATTGGCACAATCCAAGTATGCTATTATAATTTCACAAAGTAAGCCACAGCATTCTTAACGAATTGGCTAAACTCAAAGTTGGTCTTAAATTTTAGCAGTAATCATCACATCACATTCTATAATTTGACATTGGAGTCAGGTACAGATTTGATATAATGTTAATACCCACTTTCCTTTGATTTTATAGTAGCAAGGAAGTTTGACTTAGAAACCTTTTTACATTTGTCAATAAATCATGTTACTGTACCGTTGTAATAGATTAACTCACATATGAAAGACAGAAGGCAGGCAATGAATTGAATTAGAAATTTGATGACTATTAGTTTCTGAGAAAAAAACATGTATTTTGTATTAACGCTAAATTTCTATTCGGAAGCCATACTTGTCTAGAAAGAACAAAGGCAGCTACATAAAGCACTCCTTTCAATTGTAAATTGCTCTATTTTTTTATAGATATATTCCACAAGATAGAGATATTTTAAAGAGTCTTAGTATCTTCATTTCAAATGTTACATAAAGCACACAAGTGCAGTTAGCACTAGACTCATCATTCTGAAAAATAAAGGAAAATTAAATAACTAACGAAGTAGGAAACTTTTTCAAGACTAATGACAGGTAAAAAAAAATACTGTCAATTTCAAAAAGAGAGAGAATACCAAAGTAGTATACGTAAGTAGGGGATAATCCTCACCTCACAAGACAGTTTTATGGGATTAGGTTAGACCCAAACCAAAATGGTACTATGGTATTAGGGTTTGTCCTGAATCTGTTACTAGGACCTAGCATACTATCCATACAACAAGCCCAATAATGCCAGGCAAGAAGTGCATTGTAAAAAACCTAAGTCCCAATTGATTAGAGATAAAGCCAAAATAGTGTATATGAGTGAAGGTCAATCAACATCTCACAAGCTGGTTTTAAGGTCATGTAAGGCCAAAACCCAAATTCCAAGAGAGAAGAGAAGAACAAACCTTGATTTATTCTATCAAATAAATTCTCCATTAAGTTTAGGTTATATAATTACCAATGGCCTCGTAACATCTGCAGATGAAAGACCTAGGCTCCTTCTCAAGGCTTGCTTATTCTCTACTTTCCCTTGCAGGTCAGTTGCATTGTACTGGACTGGAAGAAATGCATCGGTGGCAGGATTCCATGCATCAGTATCAATACCATTAAGAATACCAATGAACTTTCTGGAGTGGGAATAGAGTGTTGAATGGAGACCATGCCCTCCCTGCATTTTCATTGGAATAATTTTTTTTAGATTGAAAAGTTAGAAGAGCACTAATTTAAAGTTAAAAGAACTTTGAGAATGAATTGTATGTCTCTGTATTGTTTTCTTAATATATAGATAAACAGGAAATCCTCCTAAAATCAACTGCAAATAATCTCCAACTACGCCAATTTGCAAATCAGATCAGATAACTTAGTTCCCTCCTGTTAATCGGGTAATAATAACAAATTCCAAAGGATGATACAAAAACATAGGCTAGAATCCTTCATTATTATTAGAAGCAGAGCCCTTTTTATTCTTGTTGAGAACTAAATTTTCAGAAAGCCTAAGTTGTTAGGTGGAGCACACCTGCACTTGAAAGTCATTTGGGCTTGAAAAATGAACAAAACACAATCTCCCCCAAACCTTGTACATGTTTTTTTAGTTAAAGAGAAAACAGTGAGAGGATTCTTTTTTGATTTGAAACATAGAAGTAGCAAAATCAAATTCTAACGACTCAATATGTCATGGTCAAGGACCAACTCCCTTGAAAAACATACGTGGAGACATCTAAATGGCTTTTCTATATCTAATATCAGTTGTCTGTAGAAAGGAGAACGAAATGGACAATTATAGGAGATGTTATTCTTAGTTGTTCTTATGTTTGTGCCAATATATGTTATTGCCTTATTATTTATATTAATTAGTTAAAGACAAAAGATATTTTGATAGAACTAGAAAATACATACTCAGCACAAGAACAAGAAATAAACCATACCTCTGCAGTTCTCACTTCTTGTGCATAAGTTGGTGAAACTGTTGTCACAATGTTTGAGAAAACAACCCCACCCTGATCATGAAAGGCAAAACTATACTTAACTGAAGATATATAATATATGATTGTTAATAATTTTATTACCATACCTTGACAGAATTAACTCTATCATGTCCTGAGTTGTCCTGCATCCTATCTGATCTGATTAGATTCTGGCTATCAAGACCGCATGAGTCTAACTCTGAAGCTGCTGCAGTCCCCTGATACTCAAAGTTGTGGCATGTAAAGCATATCCTAGCTGAATTTAATCCTTTATGTACAAATATCTCCCAGTACAGAGGAGCCTAGCAAAGAAACAGAGAGCCATACAATTAGTGACTAAAAGAGCAAAAATTTGCTAGAAAAAATTACACAGCTCATACAATAAATGCTGTCTGCCAATCATGGCAATGAATGATATCTGGCTTCTTGCCAGCTCGCATAAGAAACTCAAGAGCAGCACGGCTAAAATATGAAAATCGTCTGAAATCATCATGCTCGCCATAAAATTTTCCTCTCCAAAAGAACTTATCAGGATGGTGGGGCTCAATGAAATAAACAGGAAGACCTGCACAGTCAAAATGAAGTTACTAAACCAGGTAAAGACAATCAATTAAAGCAAAATATCTAATAGAATACCTTCAATAGTGCCAACCCATATTTTATTTTTGTATAATTGACGGTCAAAGTATGATTCTATCAGCACATCCAAAGCCTGAATGAATAATCAAATTATTTCGAGTAGAGTAAGATACCAACTACAAAGACTGCATCAACACGTGCAGTTATTTTCTTGATGAAATAGCATACCCGCAAGTTGCAGACACGATCATATTGCATACAATCATATTTGGGAAGCACAATTTCAACAAGGTGTCCTTTCTTTTGCAGTGCTTTACCTAGACCACTGACAACATCCCCCAAACCACCAACCTGTCCATGAAATGACTCAATTTAAATACTACTGTAATGTTGGACAGACTTAAGAACAAGGCCAACTGTATGCTTAATTCGCCTGAACTTCAGCACAGACAATGACATTATTTCTAGTTGATTTCATACTATATAATCTACAGAAGTATAGACTTGTAAGAATAATGCTCAGTTCAGTAGTGCAGCATCTATCATATAGTAAGATGCAGTATACTTTGCTCAGCTGTCAGCCAATTAGCATGTACTTAGAAACTTACAATTCTGTTAAAAATCTGAGTGAGATATCAAACCTGTGAGAGGGTTATTTGGTTCATCCAATTCCAACTTAAGAACCCAAAATTGTATTTTCACAATGACTACTCTTATATTTTCTCTTAGATTCTCAATTTAGCAGTGGTTCTTGATTTCTGTCAGGACCAAATACAGTTCCATCTAATCAGGAAACGAACTTAACAAGTTCAGAAATGGTTATGAAAACCGTTGTCAAAGAACTAGGATCTAGCAGTTGCAACAACTTCCAATCCAAATAAGCATGAAAAATACAAGCTTACATAAAATTCTTAACTAAATACTAATTAATTTTGACAAAAAAAAAAAAAAAAAATTTAAAAAA
>Ga0209700_102011_pt1 | contig 42058 bp, 21 predicted proteins | sample SiratroredBW_FD_187528 | JGI IMG/M metagenome (GOLD analysis project Ga0209700, IMG submission 187528) | Root nodule microbial communities of legume samples collected from California, USA - Siratro red BW (SPAdes) (version 2) | ecosystem: Host-associated > Plants > Roots > Nodule | place: USA...
AAAAAACAAATGCAAAAAAAAAAAAACAAGGCCAAGACAAAAGCTCCCTCCCTAAACACCCACACAAAAAATATTAAAAAAATAAAACTACTCCAACAACGTTCACTCCTTAAAAATAAATATAAACAAAAGACCAAGTTATACAGACCAAATTTTGTTTTTAATCTGCAAAACACAACCCAATAGTTATTTAAAATAAACAAAACACAGATTGCAATCATACATATAATCCAATCCTGATTAGATCGTAATTAACAATTATCTTAGCCCCTACCCAGGAGACAGCAAAACCTGATTAAAAACACACAACACATTACCAACAATACCCAATCACAGCGTGTTTGAAAATCCTTTGAGAACAAACCTGAAGAGAGACAAAACTCTTCTCACATTCGACATATCTCAAATCACATCCAAGAGGTTAAAATAACATCCTACCAGTCTGCCCACCCTCCCAGACACAAAAAAACGTGCCACGCCCCATTTTTTCTCTACACATTGATTAAACAAGTGCAACCCTTTTGATCACGAGGAAGAAAGAACCGAAAGAAACCGACTTTATAGCATGCAACAAATTCCCCCCACTGAAAAAAATACCCTTGTTTACTGTGGTCAAATCCAGCTACCTCGTGCCTTGTAATCGGGTGAGTGGGGCATGTTGTGGTGTGTGACAAGCAAAGGGTAGTAGTAGTAGGACTTGGAAAAGAACACAAGTAAGAGAGACCCAGATGAAGAAAAATAATGCAAGTGGTATACCAGTACTTGTTGTGGATGTTAAGGTACTGATACTGCTGCTACTACAACCTCAACAAAAACAAAAACAATAGCAGTAGTTGTTTTGTGTTGGAGAATATAGAGAAAATGGAGAGAGAAGAAAGAAAGGGTGTTGGATGATGATATGTATGAGAATTGAGAGGAGTGCAAGCAATGTGGTTTTGTTTGAAGGAATGAGAGGTAAACCACAAACCATAAAAGGAAAAAAAGAGTATAGCGCCGTTGTTTCGTGAGGGAAGAGAGAGAGAGAGAAAGAGGGTCCACGGTTCTTACATGAAGAGAACTTAGACGCTCTTTTGATCCGAGATGTCTTTGTCAGTCTCACAAAGATTTGAATGTTTTGTATTCGGTCTCTCTCTCTCCATAGAACACAACAATACCATTTTTTTTTGTTAGGTGGGTTCTCTTCTCTTTGGTGGATAAATAATATATAGACAAAAGGGGAAATATTTTCCACGCTGTATATTGTCGCTTCCCTTATCAGATAGGAAAAAGATAATTTCACACCATCAGATACTCAAGTACTTGAAAACATTATTTTTTAATTAACTTTAAATTATTAATAGTTAAGTAAAAACTGAAATAAAACACGTGAACCAACTTATACGACTTTATTTAACCCTAATCAACGTGAAAAAAAAATTATTGAATTTATGTATATGTCTTGATCTAGTTACTAGACATAATGAATTGAGATTTTGAATTTATTTAATGTTTTTTTTGTATAATAAGTATTTTAAAATTGCATAAAGTACTATGCTAGTCTGGGCAATGTAAACAATAAATATTTATTTCATATAATTAGATTTAAAAATTTAAATATTGAAATTATATTATAAGTAATATTTCTGACAAATAGATATTTTTCAACATATAAAATATATTCTAAATTCATAATAACTCAGGTGAAAATCAATGCAATTGAAGTCATGCATATATATGTCTGAATCTATTTACTAAACACAATGAATGTAGATTCTAAATTAATGGAGTATCTTAGGATATGCAATATACATAACCAATATTTATTTTTGTACACTTAAAAGTTGCAACAAATATTTTTAACATATAAGATATGTTTTAAATTTATAATAAATATTTTGTATATAATTTGATAACATTGGTGAAACTAACTTAATGTAATTAAATTAATGCATGTATCTGAATCTATCTATTTGACATATGTAGACTCTGAATGTATTAATGATATTTCCTAATAAGGAATGATTTTAATATTGTATATATAAAGAAGTATGTTAGTATATGTAATATACACACAAAAATATCATTTTAAATAATCAAAATTGAAGTAAAAATATTCTTTAAATTTATAAATTATATTATAATTAATGTTTGTGATAAATAAATATTTTGAACATATAAAATATATTTTAAATTTATAATAAACAGTTTATATATGATTTAGAGAAACATAGGTAAAAGTTAGTGTAATTAAACTAATGTCTGAATCTAATTACTAGACATAATGAATGTAGATTATTAATGTATTTAACATATTTTCGCATAATAAATATAAAGAAATGTGTTAGTATATGCAATATAGACAATAAATGTTAATTTTATATAATTAAAATTTTGATAAATAAACTGCTTTTATTTAATTTTTTTTATAAATAAATAATTTTAAATATGTACATTATACTATAATTAATTTTTGTGATAAATAAACATATTATAAATTTATAATAAATAATTGGATTAAATACACTTTTAGTCTCTAAATTTTAGTCCACCAAATTAAAAATTGTTTTCTTTAGTACCCAAATTTTAGAAAATTATATTTTGATCTTCTGTAAGACCCCGTTTTTATGTCTCATAAGAATGGTTTTTAAAGAAATAAAGGTTAAAATTCTAACCTATTTTTATTATATAAATTTTTTAATTTTATTTTATAAATATTTTTTTATCTCAACTTTTTTCCTTTTCATTCTCGGTCTAAAATCTTGAAACTTCTTGTTTTTTTCTTCTATCAAAATACACAACTTAAAAGACAATAAAATTTATGCCTGTCAAATTTGATCATATTTTTGTTTTAAGTAAGTTTTTATTTATATATATATCAATTTTATTTATTTTTAATAAAGTTTGCATGTATAGAGTTTTGTGCTAGCATGTGAGATTTAATTTAAATATATTTATATCTACTATCTTATAAGTATTTAGTAATTTATCTGGTTTCTAAATCAAGCTTTAGAGAAACAAATTAGGATTTGTGTAACTTCCCAAATTTTTTGATCATTTTCTTGAAGAGTAAAGGATTTAAAATAAGAGAAAGTAGCTTTTTATTTAATTATGAATGTTCCTTTTGAATCATTTTGAACAATAGAGAAATTCAATTTGCAATTTTTTGAACTATGATAACGACAAAAATGAAGTTTGATTGAATTAGGTGCAAATGATTTATTTATGTTTTTGATATATGATATTTGAAGTTTATTAGGAAATGTGAAATAAATATTTTGATTGTAATGTGTGAATATGAATTTTGAGTTTACCTAATAAAATAAAATTGAAAAGTTTGAAATTAATTTACTTGAATAAAAAAATCAAAATTTATTCAAAGTTTTTTATATTAAGGATAGACCAAAAAATAATGACAAATTTAGAAATGAACATTTTTTTTTAAGTTTGAGAACTAAAATATGGTACTACTAATTTTGGAATTCCAATACTTTAACATATTTAAACAAATGTATCATTATTTTTGTAGACCAAAACATGAAGAAAAAAAAAAAACTATAAATGTAGACCAAATTCAATAGATCCTTACTTAGTCATGAGTGACTTTTTTTAACATTGGTGTAGATATCATCTCTAACATGTCATCTTCAAAGTAAGTAAGATCATCTCTAATACAAAATTTTAAACTTTAAATTTATATTTTATAAACTTATAACAAAGGTCTTAAATTTAAAATTTTTATTTTATAAGAATTTTTATTAGAGCAAATTGACTAAAAATATTGAAAGTAATTATATTTTGTATAAGATCTTGTATCTTAAAAACATATAGAACACAATATATCAATAATTAAACTAAATTTTATTAAGTTATACAAATTGAATTACAGATAAAAGATTATAAAGATGTTAACTTTTATAAGACGTAAAAAGGAACTTATAAAAATATATTATAATTGTTTAAAAATATACTGTATATGATGTGGAAACAAAATAAACATCCCTTATTAGTTTTCTTATTGGACTATCTATTATACATTACTTAAAATGAGATTTTAACAACAATTATAAATATTATTTTACAATGATTTTTCAACTATAGTTATTAAAGTCGATAAAAACAGTGTTTTCAGTTTGACAAATATTTTCATATTTCATTTTTAATAATTGTTATTTATATCACTGTTGTGTTCTTTAATAACTATTATTTATATCACTGTGGTGTTACACTCTTACTATTGTATAATAACATGATAGTTGGCCATTACCACTTTTATTATTTTCTTAATATTGATCTTCTTTTATGGTTGCTTAAATATACAATCATAAAAAAAACCCACATCAATACATAATTCATTTACAAACTATATTCATCTAACACTTAATAAAATGATGGTTCAAGATTATCTTGCATCAATATATATATTGTAACACCAATTTCATTTTAAAGAACTAGACTCTACAGAAAGAATGAGTAACAAACAGTTGTTTTTACTATGTTAAATTCTAGAAAAATAATATACATATAGATTTATCTTTAAAGTAGTTTTAAGAGAAAGTATGAGTAAAAAAAAGTTGTTCTTACTATGATGAGAAAAATAATATGCATATAGATTTATCTTCAAAGCAATTTTAACAAAAGGTACTAGTCCTATTTGTTTAGATGAACTTTTAGAATTTTTATTTGTCTTTTTTTTTCTCACATATAAGAAACAATTATAAAAGGTCATTGTATAATATAATGATAAGTCATTAACAAAGAGATATTATCATATTATACACTAATATAAATAGTTAAAGTAGAATAAGATACATAATAATTTTTGTAGTTTTTAATCATGTTATCAAATACATGCATTGAATATGCAAATGTGTACTTATATTACACATGACTTCGGATATCAAAGATATTTCTTACAAAATATTTATTGACGTTTTTTTTAAAAAATGTATATTAAGAAAATTTAAGATTTAAATATAAATATCCCACACTTAAACATATAAATATAAGATAAATTTAAGACATCTAAAGTTTGAGATTAAAAATATGTGAAATGTATCTTGGTTTATGTAACTTAAACTCTTAATAATCTATTTATATGTTTCAATACTTAAACTCACAAATTTCACATAATATACGGAACATGCAAATCTCAACTCAATATATATATATATATATATATATATATATATATATATATATATATATATATATATATAATAATTCATACAAATTAAAACATTAATCAGTTACACACAAAAGTATACAATTTATACATATAAACCTAACACAAATGATATTTTCTATAAAAAATAAAAACTTGTTTAAGATGATTCTTCCTTTTAAGCGCACTTACTATCCTTACTTACTAATCTCTCGATCTACTCTTTCTAAACTTAAAAAATTAAAATAAGAAATAAATTAAAAAATAAATTTTTAATTATATTATTTAAAAGATACAAAAGTTTAATACAAAAGTAGTATAACTTATTCAATTAAATATTATTTAATTGATTAAAAACTTAAAAACATTTACATAATTAAGTAGATTAATATTATATATATAATAATAAAATTATAAAAAAACATTGGACTTTAACAATGTAGCTCCATTTGTGAGGAAGCATGCCAGAACAGGTGACAGATGAGGATTTGAGCACCGACACAAATATCTGAGAGCAGATTTGAATTGTGGTTTCATGAATCTGCCATCCATTGCTCATCAAAGTAGAAAAGACACCATTCTCTCATACCACCCTAGTCAAATCAATCCATATACCATATTCTTCATTCCTTTAAATAAATTAAAAAATTAAATAACACATATATTCAAATATTAATATAAATTTTTTATTAAAATATAATAATAATAATAATAATAATAATAATAATAATAATAATAATCTCTTTTTATTTTATGCCTTTCTAATTAAATAATCCATATTATTTTCATTCTTTTCGCACACATTTAAACTATATATAGTAGTAAAACAAGATAAATTAAAATTATCTTCGAGAGCGGAGTCAAAGTTAAGGAGGCAACAATTTTTTCATGTATCCAGGACAGATTAATTTGAAATTATTTCTTCTGAAAATTGCTTCAATAAATGAATGAAGGAAATCTGTTAATTTTTAAAGTAATTTATCACGGATAAATTAAATTCAATTTCATGTACTCCTATAAGAATTAGTATAATGAAATTTGAATTCATCAAAGAATGAAACTCTGAGTTTTGTTAACAAATAAAAGATATATTTTTCATGTCTTAGGTTTTGTTGTAGATTAATCTAATTCCACTTAGAGTAAGTAAATTTTAACTAAAAATTATATTCAAATTCGACCTTGAATTCAATGTATTATATTAACATAAATGAATACTGAGCAGAACTTAGAAATATAGTTTAAGATAATAATAAGACTAACTGACCAGTTTATAAAATTCTAAACTCAAATAATTTCTAGAACTTTTTTCAGATTTTATTTAGGAATTTAAAATTAATTAATTTCTTTTTATTTTGACCATGAACATTTGTTATTATTACACTTAAGTGTGACTAGGAATTAAAGATGAAAAGAAAGGGATCTAAATAAAATCTTAAAATATTCAAAGACTAATTGTTTGTATTTTCTACTATAATGAACAATTCCATAACCACTACACTAATAATAAATAAACCCAATGTGTCTTATATGATCTTAACAATTGCAAAAGCACACTCCATTATAGAAAATTAGGGCAATTTAAGTTATTGATTTATGAGTCATTATAGTAAAATAGTAAAGTAGTATGGCTTTAGCATGAGAGAAAGGCATAAAAAGTCAAATGTTAGGGTTGCAAATAAAATAGTTGTTAATGGTAATAAGAAACAGAAAGTTGATTTTGCAATTGCTTCTCCACGAAGGAGACATATGTGAAAGGAATGAAAAAGGGATAAAGGGATTTTGTTTAGTTGGTTTTTTATTGAGTCAAAGAAAAAATTATGATACAATGAACTTTGGATAGATACATAGATAGCTTTATAAAATAACTATTACTCATTCTATTCATGAATTGGAATATACCTAGTTGGCCACTTCCCTTTATAAAGTTGCCAATCAATGTTTTCAGAACAATGTCTAATTTTGACAAGTCTTGAATATTTTTTTTATATATTATATATATTTTGATCCCTTATTTTTATTTGGTTGTATTAAATCTTTTGCTTGATTATATATTTCAAAGGTTTTATTATGACTTAATTTATTTTTACATATTTTATCGATCCATTAGAGATTATGCATTGCTAATTAACAATTCAGACAACTTCTACGTTGAGTTATAATGACATTTTTATAGTCTGGACGAGGATGATGAATTTCTAGATTTATTTAACTACCTGTGATATTAAAATATGATTTCAATATTATTATCAGCATGACATAAGCGTCAAGTGTTATATCTTAAAAAAAAAAAAAAAATTCTACTTTCACTTATTTCATGAGATAGTTTAAGTTAAACTTTTAATTAAATTAAACATTAAAGTTAGAAAAGGTACATGATTCGTATTTAGACCCGTTCATCCACTTAATAGAAATATATTAAAAATCATGTGTTAATTTTAAATTATTTTTTTATGTTATATTCATTGAACGTGTTACGTTCTGGATTCCATTGGATCAAAATAATATATATATTAAGTGAAAAAAACTAATTGTGGGTTATGCAATTAATTTGATGAAAAAACTTTATCCATAGACAAAATAAAATTGAAGTCAATAGATTTAAATTTGAAAGAAAGAAGAACTACTGAGTTCTAATCACCTTGAGTTTTATGCTGTAAAAGTTATAAAATATTCTTAATTTTAGTTCACAATTCTGCTAATTAAAACATTTATATTCTTACAAAAGTTTGAGATATTCTTTAGCAATCATAAGGACAGTACCTTTCACATTGTGTAGTCCATTCTTTAGCAATCTTATTCCATAATTTTGCAACAGCCCAGAAGAAATGATGAGGAAAGGCAAGGTCTTATAGGTTGGTATTTATTCTTAGGGTACCCTACTCAGATATCTCATATGAACCTAAGTGAATTCAAAATGGTAAAGGGTTCTAGGAATATATACCCTTTAATTTTACAATAAAAGTTTAGAGAAAACCTTAATTACACACTTTACCACTCACTTGTTGCGTCTTTGCAAATTTTATCATATATATATTGCCAATTTTACTATCCTATTATTTTCACATTTTATCAATCTTTTAATGTATAAAAGTTTCTTAAAAAAATTACATCAGAACGTCATTTGTTCTTTAACAACATTATGTCGAGTTATTTTGTTGGTAGGTATGATACTTTCACACTGTATAAAATAAAATATAATTATTTATATTGAAATAAATTATTATTTTATTATTATATAATATTTTATTAAAAGAAATAGTGTCAAATGAAAGTAATTAATGAAGAATAATGTCAAAATAACTTTTTTTGTTTTTTATGATATGCCATTGTATATTTATAGTAACAATAATGTACGTGAACATTGATAAAATATAATAGTAAAATATGTAAATAAAGAATATTAGTAATAAAATTTACAAAATGAGAATAATTATGTGATAAAAGGTGCCATTAAACCAAAGAAAATAAATGATATTATTTTGTTACTGATATTACATAACCACATTGTGTTTATATATATATATATATATATATATAAGTCATGGCCCATGTAATGCTTCTTAAAAAGGAACAAGATATTGCTACATTAACAAGAAATTTGCTCGAAAAGAGATGACTCTCCCCATGGCCTTGGACCACAAAATCTTGAATCTAGACCAACTTCTTAAACAAAAGTTTCTACCCTACTTCATTTTTGGAACACCCTAACCCATAACATTAATCCAAAAAAGTTCATTACTTTTTAATGAAATATTATATGAACTAAATCATATATACATGCTTAGTAGAAAAAAAAAATTAAAGACTTGAGTATTTTATAAATATTAGAAAATCATAATGTAAGATTTTACAATTTTGGAGCAAATAGTTACAAATATTTTATAAATATACAATTATCATATAAAACAAGACTATTATAAGGAAATCAAATATTCATATCATAAATATAAGAAAAGTATTCAACCAATAAAATAAAAAACTATAATTTCATTTTAATAATTACATAAAATATATTCTAATATTATAAATATATACAACTCATATTAACATACCTTGTTGAAATAACTTTTGTTAACATATCGACCAATTCACATTGAGTTGATAAAAGAAATTTGTATAAATTTTTTATCAATGTATATCTCATTATTATAAGGAAGATTCATAAATTTTACATATTTAACAATCCATTTAAAATTGTATTGGTGTTGAAAAATGTAGGTGTGAAGTGAAGGGTTGGTATTACTGGCATAATGCACATGCCTCCATACATATTCACATGCTGATGCAACACACCATGTGTACCAAATAAAAGTGCTTGCATTGCACCCCATCACTCTCTCTCTCTCTTTTCTTCTTCCCTTTCTGTATTCAGAATCTAATGTGCATAAGTTCAAATCAATTTTTTTTTTTTTTCAGATTTGTAGCACAAATTCTCCCCTATATTTGGGTATAACTTCTTCACTTATAAGGAAATTGTTTACATCAATACTGGTCCTCTAAAAAATGATCAAGTGGCATGCATTTCTCCTTAATTTTAACTAGAACAGATAAATAACTTATTAAAACCATGTGCCTTACTTTACAAACATTGTAATCATATTAAGAGAACACAGATGATTTAAGTAGCACTTAAATACTTTACCCTTGTACCTTAAGGAAATAACTTATACAGAAAAAAATTTATTCAATTCCTATCATATATGAAAACTTATTAGGTTATAATTGAAATTAGTCTCTAATTCAATTACAAAAAACTTGTGATAAAATAAAAGAATTTTAAAAAAATGTTTATTTTACACCAGCCACTTCTTAACTACTATCTTTGTATTTTTATATTTTAATTTTTTCACATGTTTTTTTCATTATGTTTTTCAATTTTTACATATTTTATCAATCAATTCAATGTGTTTCAGCGTAAAAAAATAAATGGTGTTAAAAAATTTGCAAATGAAGGTTTTTTTATGTCCTATTTATAATTTTTTTGTAAAAAATTGTAAAATGTCAACGCGGCATATTTAACAAATTTATAAATATATAAAATTCAAAAATATAATAACAAAAGTAAAAATATGATTAAAAAAATTGATAAATTATAATTTTTTGGTATTGCAAAATATGTAACTAAATTTAGAAATTTACGAGCATTTATTAAAGAAGGTTAGTAACTTTCATAATTTGTTTCACAGGAAAGACCTGAAATCTTATTTATATTACTTTAAAATAGAATAATATCAAAAGCTTAATTCATTAAATGGAAAATAATTTTGATTATTATGAATATATTAAAAAACAATTAATTTAACTAAATAATTAATAAAAAAATATTTGTATATACTCTGTGGTGCCAAAATTAAAAAAGAAAAAAAATCTCCCACATAATTTTTGAAGTGACATGATTTAAATTGGGCCTATCAGTCTTGTTGGGCTACTGCAGATTTACCATGCCCAAGTTTAGCCATGACGAGGACAAATTCTTCCTGCACCCTAATATCTTCTTCCTGCACCCTAATATAAAATTTTAATTCCACAACTGACCCTATCCGGTTCATATGGGAAAAAAAATAAGAACCGGATGGCACCCCTATCCGGTTCATATTTCAAAAAAAATGACAACCGGATGACACCCCCATCCGGTTGTCATTTCAAAATAAAATGACAACCGGATGGCACCCCCATCCGATTGTTATTTCAAAATAAAATGACAACCAGATGGCACCCCATCCGGTTATCATTTAAAAAAAATTCATTTTATTTGGAAATGACAACCGGATAACATACTCATCTGGTTGTCATTTTGATTTTGAAATGACAACCGGATGGGACTATCATCCGGTTCTCATTTCCAAATCAAAATGAGAACCGGATAGAACCCATCCGGTTCTCATATATCAAATCAGAAAATTGTTCTGTTCGTTGTCGACAACGCCTAAACCCCAAATCAACTACTCTAATCAGCAATATCACTTACTAATTGCTAATAAACACAAAAAATTACTTACTTATTGCTTGTTTTAAGGATTAATCAAAGATTTGGAAACAGATGTTAAAATAAAACCCGGATGAGATGCCATCCGATTTTCTTTTTTTTACGTTATGAATCGGATGGGTGTGCTGGGGTATTTATGGAATTAAAATATTTGTATTAGGGTGCAGGAAGCGTGTATTAGGGTGCAGGAAGAATTTGTCCATGATGAGCCTTTAATTCATAGTTATATTAAATGTTTGGTATTTTTTTATACCTTATTTTTGAACAATTTTTTTTTATTGAGACAAACCCTATATCATTCATGCTCTTTATATTTTTGGCTTTTGGTTATTGTCTTGGGCTTTAACCGTTTATGGACGAGTGATTCTTCCTGCACCTCCATGACGACTTCCTGCACCTCCATAGTTTTTCAAAATTCTCATTTTGGATATAATGAAAAGACTAAAATATCCTTCGTCTACAATCCATAGTATAAAAATTTTGAAACACATTTCAAATTTTTAAAATTTTTTTTGTCAACCAGCAAAAAAATTTAATTTATTTTTATAAATACTACTGCATAAGACTAAGGTGATAACCACTACACCATAACAAATTGCTGATTGTACAACTTGCAAAACAAAACAATTTATAAATACATTGCGGGTTACAAAATTTTTTTAAAATGTATTGCAGGTTGTACAACCCGCACTGTAAAAATACAAAATTTTTTTAAAATGTATTACAGGTTGTACAACCCGCAATGTACAAATTTTAAAAAACGCATTGCGGGTTCTACAACCCGCAATGTGTTTCAAAAATTTTACACTATGAGTTGTAGACAAGGATATTTTGGTCTTTTCATTATGTCCAAAATAAGAATTTTGAAAAACTATGAAGGTGTAGGAAGTCGTCATGGAAGTGCAAGAACAATACTCTTATGTATACAACATCAATCGATTCTATTTTCACACTACTAATATGATTGATGAAGATATATCTCCCCATTAGATAATGACAATTTTTAACATCATTCAAAATATTTTGTATAAAAAAATCTTGAACTTTGATTTTTTATTTTCATATTTTCATTTATAAATGTTACTTTTAAACAAAATTAAAGAAAAGGTAAGTATGGTTTTACGGGAAACACAATAGATGTATAATTTATTAAAGATATAAAGAAGATAGATGACTATTTCGTGAATGCTATTTTGTTAAAAATATATAAAAAAAAAAAAAACTCATTTTAAAACTAGAGAAAAATGTAAGTGTCATTTAATTTGAACTCAGGAAAAGTGAGTACAATATCACCTAAAGTATTTATTGTATTATTTAATTATATACTTGAATATTTTAAGTTATTAAATTAAATTATCATATAAATGAAATTTCATTATTTTTTATAGAATCCCGTGAATATCACAGTTGATGATATAGTGAGATAAAAAAAATAATAAGCGTAATAAAAAATATTAGATTCTTGTATTCAGGAATGTCATCTTTTATTCGATTCTCGAATCAATCTTTCAATTTTTGTTAGAAGACAAGTTAATGGTGTTACTCATTTTGTAGTTAGGACTACACCATCTTATTAATACCATTATTGACATAATTATTATTATTATTATTATTATTATTATTGTCTTATAGACCCTAATTATTATTATAATTATTTTTTATTTTATCACTACTATTATTACTTATTACTTCAACATGCATCATTTTACCTTCCACATGTATATGAATTATTAATATCAAAGTTATTACGGATAATTATTATCATTATTATTAGTTTTAGCACTCAAAGAATATATTTGACTATATAGGTGGCAAAAATTGAGTTTTGTTTTTGGTTTCCTTGCTTATTTAAGTATTCAAATAACATTCAAATAAAGATATTGATTATTTGAGTGACCAAGGATAATTTAAGTAAAGAAAAAATCATATAAATTCTTTCTTTTTAAAGAAGGAGCTTACTCAAAGGGTTTTCTCTCTTTTAAGAATAAAATAACTCAAAGGATACTATTTCACACAAGCAATATTCGTTTACACAAAGTAAATATAATAGATGTTAATATATGAATCTAGACATAATATAATATTCTAAAAGGTTATGTAATATCATATAGTGATTCAATTTTTATGAGTTCTGTGAAAGATGATATATGATTGACTATTTTTTTAATATAATTGATATGAAAATAAAAAATTAAATGTTAACTTATCCTATTTTTGGTTTTGTTGTTTTATAGTTATGACGCATGAAGAGATAGAAATGTAAGTGTAGAATAATTTTGTAGACAACTGTAAGGAGATGGTATTTTATGTTTTGATGTATATATTTAAATGTATAAGCTTTACAAGTAATGTCTTTTGTCCATATATATAAAACTTAAATGTGAGTAAGAATTTTATCTTTTGAAACTGAAAGCTATCTTTTATTTTATTTTAGTGGGTTGTTACAACTGAGACTTTATAGTATAAATAAATGCATTTAAACTTTTATTAAATTCTAGTAATATGCTTTCTCAAGAATAAGAAGAATAACAATAAATATATAATTTAAAATATATATATATATATATATATATATATATATTATAATAATCTTATTTTTTTTAACAAATGTGTGATTTTAATCACTTCTTTCGTTATTCAAAATTACTTTTTTCACTATTTTAAAGTTTTGTTTAAGGTGTTTTTTTTAAATAATAATAATTTTTTATTTTAATAAATTACTCATAAGATATCTTATTTAATCTTTTTTTATTTATACATCATAGTAAATACATATGCAAACTATTTCAATTTTTAGTAGAGTAAAAGTTAAATGTTAAACATGTATTTAATGTTTTTTCAAACTTTAGAAATGAAATTTAACTAGAATCAGAAATCTCTAAAAGATAGAAGACTTAGAAAAAAAGAATAGGAAGAGAGTATAAAATAGAGAGTACTTCCTTTATTCTATTTATTACTTTTCTAAACTGATAGCACTTTACTAAAATAGTTTAACTGTTTTAATTAGTACTTTGTTTAAATAAGAAAGTAAAAAATAATTAATTTGAGGACTAATTTTAACTAATTTAAATGTTACTGTTATTATAAGTTTTAAATTGATTGTATAAAAAAAGTTTCAAACTATCTTTTTTAGGAAAATACATTTAAAACACTTTAAGACATGAAAGTCAAATTCGTTTCAACTATATTTTAATGTATTAATTAACATAATTTTAAGAGAATATTATAAAAGGACCAAATATTTTTCTAAAAGGAGTTATATATAGGGAAGAAAGAAAAAAAAATCAATGTTTCTTTGTAACGAAATTCTAAATGTGAAATAAAAATTAAAAAATTCCAAATGTTCTTATTTTAGGAAAAAAATAGGACACGAAAATTTTATAATCAATACTAATTAAAAATAAATATAATATTAAATTTATATTGTATTACTTCTATAATTTTTCATGCAGATTTTTTTTATGTAAATTTTCTTTAAAAATTCACAGAAAACTAGATCTTTTTATAAAGTGTCACCAAATATTCATAGGAAAAGTTCTACCAATGAATATCATCAATGAGAAAACAATTTTTAAACAATTTAGTTTAAAATTTACATAAATATTATTGACTGTATTCTTAAAACAACCAACATTCCCTTTATGCAAATGAGAAAAAAAATATTCACAACTCAAATTTTTGCACTGTATTCTTTATTATGCTCAAACTTGAACAATATTCAGTATTTTTTTATGCACTTAATTAAGGTTTATATTCACAGACATTAAGTTTAATAACTATTTTGTTAATCTCTAAATGAACTTGCATTAATTAACCCTTACGCGTTTTGGAAGTGAGAATTATATAAAGAAGTACATGAAGAAATCAAGACTTGAAACCTTTCAGAAAAAGAGAGAACAATGATTTGCAATTTGTCTTCCCTTGTGTTTGTGTTCTTCTTGTTTGGTTCAAGCTGCTATGCAATCTCAGAAAGTGAAGCAAAGATGATCTGCAACAGTACTTCCAACCCTCCATTTTGTTCCACTCTTCTGAGTTCAAACCCTAATTCAAGCCTTGTCAACCTTGCTCATCAAACCCTAGTCATAGCAAATGCAAATGTGAAGAACACAATCAAATTGATCCATGATCTCATTGCTCAGAGTGAGAAGAATCCGGAGGCAAAAGGGCACTACAAATCGTGCTTGGAGAATTTTGGTGCAGATCATGGTGCCCTTTATGCTATTCACTCTACTCAAGAGTTTCTTCACAAAGGAGATTACAAAGGTATGAATCTTGCAGCTTCAGGAATAATGGATAGTATTGAATATTGCATTTCAGGAGAGTCACCAACTGATCCTCGTTTCGATGATCCTTCTGTTCTTCCCATGTTTGGTGCAGTTATTAACTCAGTTGTTGATGTTCTTCTTGTTATATCAAACCATTTAGGGCACTGATTGCAAATAATATATTGTTCTGCAAATAATTACAGAAATTTAGTTTTTTCAACATAATCATGCTACTGGTATATGATATTTATTGGCTTAGTTGATGATTGTTTTTTCTAGGAAAATTCTGCAGATTATGTTGTGTTTTTACTTTTTAATTGGTTCTTTTTCATCCAAAATATTTGAATATGAAATTTTTCTTAAAAAGACCAAATTGAATATCACTTCAACCAACTACTTGTCAATTCAACCTTAGTCTCATAAAGTTCATTTGATTCTTTCTGTAATTCTCATAACAATTGAAAATAAGGATCCATTAATAATTTTTTTTCAGAAAGTAATCCTTGTGGGTTTGTAATATGGGTTGAGTTTGAGCAAATTTATCACATAATAATCTATTTTTTTATCAACAACATAATAATCTAATAAAAATTTTGGATTGCGTTGTCTCAATAAAATAATTAAATAATGGCTATATTAGTATTATTATTATTTAATAATTTTTGTCAAGATTGAGATAATCTGTATCATCGTGGTACGGAGGCAATCTATTTTTTTATAATTATTTTTTATGTTATTTTTAATTAAACAATTTTCTTTTTTAATAAATGAAATATCATTTTCTGTTTAATAAAATGAATCTTTTGATAATTATTTTTTATGTATTTTTTTAATTAGAATAAAACTATAAAAAATAGATATATCTTTTGATAGATGTTTTTGACCGTATCTTTAATTAAACAATCTTACCATTTAATAAATATAACAAAATTTATTTATTTAATAAAAGAAGTAATGGGACATTCTCTCTCTATTTAAAAATAACTACTTAACTTTTTTACTTGAAAATAACAATTACATATATCATTTTAACATTATTTTTATAAAATTATATATATTTCTAAACTTAATTATTTTAATATTTTTATATTACTTTTACAAAATTATATATTTTTAAATTTGTATTATTTTAATATAATACACGTGCATAGAAACATGTGTCTCTTCACTTATTAAAAAGAGATCAGATCAAATTTAATGACTTAATCAAAAACTTAATTCAATTTATGTAACTTGAATTGAATTAAAATTTTGTCAAATATTCTTTGTTAAGAAAACCTTCACCACCCCTAAACCCTTATTCCCTTCTTAAGAAAATAAAAAAAAAAAAAAAAAAAAAAAATATATATATATATATATATATATATATATCTTGAGTTGTTATTTTAGTTTTTATTCCTTTTTGCTATTTGAATTCGAATTTGACAGAGAGAAAATTACAAAAGCAAAAGTTCTCTGGAATTGGGGTTTTGATAAGAGAAAACATTATTTAATTTTTGTAAATTTAGACACTGAAAATTAAAAATCAATTCTAGAATGAGGAATAAGGATGTTACAGTGGTGATGGTTTTAAAACAGAAGGATGAGAAGAAGACAATGATAACTTATGTTTTACAGGATAAATCAGATAAATTTTAATTTAGATTGTAAGGGACAAGATATAAAATTATTTTATTAGTCTATTTTAATCAGTTAAAAATTTTTAAAAATCTTATTTGTCATTATTTATTTAATAAAAATACATACAGTTTATTTTTATCAATTTTTCATGATTAAATATTCACAATTAATCCACAAAATCAATGCTACCTCAAGTATTCTATGTATAAGAATTAAATATGTAATTGTGAAGAATAAAAAGTAGTTAAATTGATTGGTTTTTAATTAAGACAAAACTTACCTACAATACCATAGGTATTTTCTGTGTTGTTTTTCACTATATTTAAAATTTCATCTAAGTAATATAATTGATGAACAACATAATACTAAATGCAAGATTTATCCTTTTAATACAATTTTTTTTCAAAAAATCTATAAAATTAAATATTTTAATGGTGTTTATCTTTAATTAATATTTCACATTTGGTTATACCATTATCATATGTATGTTTGATTTGAAAGAAGGGAATTTTAAGAATATAATTAATATAATTTAATATATTCTCGATAAATTTAATATTCTCGACAAATTGATGTAAAAAATAAATTAATAATTAGTGCAATTGCAAATCGTTTTATGTTTCTTATATGTACAAAAATGTTCCTCTATTTATTTCTTATATATCTACTTTTTTAAATTAAAAATATATTTTGTGAAACAAATTTTAAAAACTGACTACATTGACAAGCTATTAGGTCTATTGAGATTACATTACAAAATTCTCTTTTATTTTTTTTCTAGCTATATTTTATATGACAGATATGAACAAAATGTCAAATTTTAATAAAACCTCATGAAACTGCACTGGAATTGATGTGTTTAATTTAAAGTTTATTTTTTTTTACCTTTCTAATCACTTAAATGTTTTTTTTTTATAAAATTGAAAAATTATAAATATTGGAAAATTAACTTCACATAGATTGATACAATATGAGAATAGCTACTCGATATGTAAAAAAAAAAGTATAAAAAACTTTTTGAAGTGAATTATAATATTTCTTAAATTACAAGTCATCTTTTCCTTTAAAACTCTTCCAAAGAAAAAAAAAACAAAAGTATATACATCATATATAATAGTTGCTAATAAAAGGTAAATATACTATCTTATTACCGTGTTAATATTTTTTTGTCATATTATCTATATATGTGCAATATCTCAATATATTATATTTTAAAAGTTAACTTTAAATTAGAAACGTTATAAAAATAGGACTGTATTTTGAATTAAAAAACCACAACCAACAAAAAATTTAACAGGATCCAATTTTGTATACTAAGATAAAATTTCACTTTGGAATGAGAAGTAACCTTTATTTTATTACTGTTCTATATTTTTTTGATATTACAAAATTTAGTTTACTCATTAACAAGCGATTTTTCAGAATCATAAATTTCTAAATTAATTTATCAAATATTATGAAATATATATATATATATATATATATATATATATATATATATATATATTAATAATGACATGTTTATACTCAATAATATTGTATGATAGTACACTTTCATAAATAAATATTATTACAAACTTAACACTCATAAAATGATATAAATTTTTCATATTTAACTCTTGTAAATAATCAGTATTATAAAAAATAAATATAAGTATATAATCATAATATTATTATAATTACATAGTAAAATAATTATAATGTAAGTAAATATATACATTTTTTAAAATAAAAATATAAAAAATATTTTTTTTAAATTGATGATCTCTCGTTAAAAGAGATTTTCATACTCATGAAATCATTATTTAAATATGCATATTAATAAAGAAAAGGGAGAATTACATTACTAATACACATGTTATTGTAAAATAAAATATTAAAATTAAGATGAAACTAAGACCACATTATAAGAAAAGTCGACCCTTTACCTTCTGAATAATATTTTAAAAAAATCTTTAAAATATAATATGTGATATCGAAACTCATATAACTTGATCATATTAACATATTGAAAGATCAAAATAGCAAATTATAAAATTTAAATACTTTCATAGTGTATTGTAATAGCTTTCTACACAAGGAGAAACTATAATAGCAGTTTATTCTTCATACCACTGAACAGTAAGAAAATTATGAATAGATGTCGAAATATGAAAAATATTTTCCTATTCCAGTTCATATTTTAATGATCTTATGACAGTTTTAGGCTAATAAAAGATGCAGTCCCTTGTAGAACATGTACAAAAAAAACTCAACTTTTTAAGATTACATTGACAACACGAATGAAACAGTATCTGTAATCCCAGAAGGCCCAAATCCCAACACTGTTAGAAGCTAGGACATGTATAAATTTATGAAAAGCTGGAACCAAATTAATCGGAAACACTCTTTACAAAATGTTTTCCTATCAAGGGGATACAACCTCACTCCAATCTATAGAGACCCAACAATTTCCTGAAATACATTATTACACTTGTGGATGACCCCACTAATTTGTGGGCAACCTGTCATCACTTCCCTCTAAGGACCATTTGAAGGCCTGAATACAGTATAACCATTCACACCATTCACACTGCATACCATGTTTGGGTAATCTTGATAGTATGAGTAACTGTTCTCTGTGTTTCTCATGCCAAGATAAGATAGATCAGAACCAGCAACCTGCCACTGGTTTGGAGTCAGCCCTTCTACCTTGCCATTTCCATATGATGACATTGTACTCGCCTGTGGAAGATAATCCGGCCGCATATCAAAATGCCGACCAGATGAGCTATACCCTTGTTGAAACCTGGCATCCTGATAACTTCTTGATCTCTCAAACCTACAAGAACTGGCGGATGATCCCAAATCATCATTTGTACCCAAGTCTCCAGGAAAAGTGAATTGACGATTTAGCAACTGTGGTCCATCATTGAGGGAGTGGAAGGCTGAACTTGCCCTGGCTGCCTTCCCGATACCATGCTCCTCATCAAGAAGATCATTTATGATATCGAGGTGTGGAAACTCATCCACCAAACCACCTTGGTTCTGACGCCTGGACGTGCAAGCAGAGAACTCATTTGATACATTGTCCAATCTACTGTCTGTTGGCTTGTTGTACAAGTCTAGGTTTTGAACATCACTAAGTCGGGAAGGTGGTTCATAGTGTAAGTTTCTGCTGGCTTCCCTATGAGAACTATCAATCCAATTTGGTCCGTTTTGTAAGACATCTCGAGTAATCATACCAAAGGGAACACCAGACTGGGAAGCATTTGAATCCAATTTGTCAGAGCTCCGGGATAGAAATAGTGGTGATGAAACCAATGGTGGTTGTGAATAGCCAGGAGATGGGTTTACTCCTGAACTAGAGCTGCAATGAGGGAGATTGGCAGCAGTTGAGACTGCAGGATTCCCCATAATTGCATTTCTGTAGGACTGAGGAACATAGCTATGGGTAGCAGGAGAGGGATCAGGACCCAATCTACCAGTTGCACTCACAGAGCGTGCAAGTAGTGGAGCAGTTTGAACCACTGAGACAACTGCAGTTGTGGGCCTGGGACCTCCAGGAACTAGTGGAGCACTAGAAGGCCTTGACATCATGGCCACTTGTGCCATGGACCTTTCAGTTAATCTTGGTGGTGAAGTTTTCTGGATCTCTGTTTTTGGACCAGTTGTTACTTGCGATACGGAAGCTAAAGAAGAGGACACCTCTTTATCTGTCGGTTGTGAGGCACCAAAAGATGTTTTCCTGACATGAACAGGATCTCCAATAACTCTAGTTTGATTTTCTAACTTCATTTGAACAGGTAAGTTTCCTGGAGGACTACTAGATGAGGATGACACTGCTGATTTCTTCTCTTTTTGTAGGCTTTCATTGTTAACAGTTCTTTCTATGATAACTTGGTCTTTGATGCTTTGTTTATTTTGTAGCGAAGGTGTATCCTCTTCCTATCAAATAAAACAGCGAAATAAATAAAAAATCAAATCCATCATCACTTCTACTACCATTCCAAATCTAATCTCTCACACACTTCAAGAAAATAAAGTCCAGATTTTGTCATATGAGTCCATTTTAGGACGAGGTTAAAGTATTACGTCAAATATTGAACCGTGCGGAAAGCCTTGAAAGTGCAGAAGTTTAAGATTTCGGGTTCGAAATACAAGATTTCCCTTGTACTGAAAATGCATGATAGTGTGATAGTGAAACTCTCAGCATATCTATATTTGTATATATTCAAGTCTGAATCAGAAGTACAAAAGATAGGATAGAAAGGTGTACTCCTAGGACCCTACAAGTCTGACAGGTACAGCAAAAACCACTTTTATAAACGCTAAACATAAGACAACAATAAACTTTCTAACAATTAAAAAGCCAAATATCCGATAATCTTGACATCTACATAGCTAAGAGGTATGACAGTAGAATGGAAGGATTTAAAAATGAAAGTAAGTTATATGTAGTTCAAATACGCAGATCACCCTTTCAAACAAGATATCTAATAAAGCATCACCTCCTGGTTTTCGGCCTAACAAATTATTAGGTATTATTATTAGAAAGCATATCTTTCTTCATGTATACTTTTTTTTTTTTTCTCAATTTCTCAAAACCTTTGCAACTCAAACTAATGCTATGTATGTTGTCACCAAGTAGAATCAATCATCAAAGCCCATAGGTTACATCATCTTCCGGTACGTCTAGATATTCCACATAGGTTTGTTACAGTTGAAGATCGTAATATTGATTGTGTTTTAAATGTTTCAATCATGGGAGGAATATAACCGATTACTACTGTCCTAGCTCCAATCTTCTATCTCGTATGAGATGTTACCTCATGTTATCGGAAGCATGTTAGACACAAGTTAGTTTTCAACAATGTCTAAAGTATTGGAACCACATTACCTTGGATAAAACTCTGGTAATGAGTTTTGATAAAAACAATATATAAGCAATATATTCAGTCATTGTCCTTTTCAAGACCAATATAAATGTCTTGTAAAATCATTATCAATTAGCAAAACACTTGAGGTTGATCATTATGGTAAAAAGGAAACATGAAAAAGTTATAGGTAATCTATGAAGGGGACTTATAACGTAACCAAAGTAAATTATGAAAGAAAGGATAAGCTTATGGTAATAATACCACCTTTCTGACAACATGTTGATCAAGCCACTTTAATCGATCCTGCAAAGAGATAACAGCACCCTCAGACTCAGATTCACCTAACTTGCGACTTCCAGACTCATTAACGTCAACAGCATCCCCAGTGGAACCGGATGGCTGACTATCTATTTCATTTGTCCACCGGCCCACATTACATGATGTTTTTACTTGGTTCTTGCCTCTACAGATAAGCAGTGCCAAATCAAATTAACACACCTCTCAAATCACTGAATATTCGTCTACCTGAAAGAAACACTACTCTATATACTTACTTGGTAGGAAACTTTTGGACATCGTAATTTGAAAAAGAGTTCCCCTTGTAGTGGTCATTCATCACCACTGATGGTAATGAATCAGTAGAACATGTTGAAGAACTGTCATCCATGACTGAACTGCTTCTTTTCTCAGGCATTCCATTTTGCACAGATGAAATACTACCTATGCCATTGCTACTAGCCTCAGTTGGAGGATGGACTTCCGATGCATCAGTATCCCAATTTACAGGACTTACATCTCTGTCTTCAGAATCAGGCTGAAGCACTTCACCGACCCCATCAACAGAATCAGACACATCAGAAACAATTTCCAGGGTATCAAGCTTTTCATCAAGAGTTTGTACTTCCTCCATGTTAGAATGCTTTTTCTCATCAACAGCATCGTTTTGCTGCTTATCATGCAGTGCCACAGCCGGTCTATCCTCTCTAACTTTGTCCTTTCCTTTTCGATTGTTCCGTTTCTGTTTAGCCTGCAGTCAAGACAAAGGATTTTGTTAACAGTTAAAAAGAAAATACAACTACTTTCACCAGTGACATGCATAACATCCTTTTAATCCCACAAATAACAGTCATGCCAAAGTAAAAGGAACGTCAAGAAAACAACATCTAGGGAGAATTATAGTTTATAAATTCCTGGCAAAATATTTTCAAATTAGAGTTAAGTAGCCTAAGAATGCTTTAGTTCGTTGTTACGCAGCAATTTAGGCAAATGGAAGGCTGGAAAAGAAAATAAAGGGTCTTAAATGTACATGAAACATAAATATAGGCAAACAATGTATTCATGATCTCATTATAAACGAACAGGCCAAAAGCTTGAGGTTTTAATATACAAATATTCCAGCCATAGCAGTTATATGAGAAATTAGATGGTTTCTCCCATAAGATAAAAAAATAGTAACGCTACCTGATTTTTTTTATGCATGTTCCGCAGTTAAACTAATAAGAAAGGATTAATCTTGAATCTAAAGTTCTAACACCTAAATATTGAAAATTGCATATCAAGACAACCACAGAATCAATAGCATCGTGTAATCAACTTTAGGACATGGAAAATCCATTGATAATGCAGATTAGATGAGTGATACACAGACCTGTTTTTTCTTTGACTTCTTTTCCCTCTCATTTCCACGTTTTGCTTTCTGCTCATTTTCAGCTAGCCAGGCTGCCTCTTCTTCACGAATGAGCTCTTCTTGTCTCTTTAGAGCAATAGCTTCTTGGTAGGAAACCTCAATTTTATTGCTGCACCCATAAAGTAAATAATCAGGATAACCTAATCCATTTGAATCCTACGAATAATCAATGAATACATACAAAAAACCACATAAAATCCAGGTCACTAGTGGATAAATAATGAGCACTGACTCAGTTCTTCATAAAAAATGATAGCGCACTACATGGGCATGGATAAACTTCCATGGACCACGAAGTTAACTGCAAAGTGCCGAATTGAGACTAGTGGCTATCAAGCCAGCTATCCATCATTTCCTATTGTTTCACGTGATACTATTATTAAGTCAAATTCTATCGTGTCCCATGGTTGCACATTTATATATCACAGATTCCGAATCATGTATGCCAGAGAAGGAATAGTATAAAATTCAAACTTAACCTCCAGAGTATGATGCTATGCCCTGGAAGCAAAGGTATAAGTAGACAAGTACAAAATTCCTTATTGCTCATCCACTATTAAATAACCCATTTAATTAAACTTTTGCAAAGAAAATCTTCTTCATGCTACCGTAGATTGCACAGTTTAAAATTTAAATACACAACCCATCCATAATTGTGTATAAGCATTGAGCCATACTCTGAAATTGAGGTTTGTGGAATTCTGAAATAAAGGCTAAAAACTAGTTCACTAAGTCCATAGGATTCCATAGGCAACTTCATGGTGCGGTGTCTAAAAGCAAATATGAGCCATGCCAACTTGCCAAGTTCACATGGCATTTTAGAACAGAAAATTCCAAGAAACTGTCATCATATTAAACCCTCATCTTTCTAAAATATAAAAACACAACAGTGAATTTTTTAAAACAGTAAAAGAAAGTATAACCTTCAAACATGAAATAGAACACAATGGATAGATATGCAAAGGACTGGTGTGAATTAAAAGGAATCTTATTCCTAAATATCATTGCTAACAAAAAATCAGTAATTCAGAAGAGAGTCCGTAAATGACAAGTTAACCTAAGAAAACTAGAAGAATTCAGAAATAAATATACTACCTGAATATATGGGCAAGGACAAATATTTCCAAAGTCCTGCGACCTAATTCAGTGAGACGCCTTTCATCACGCTCAATAGAATCTTTATTGAAATCCTCCCCAGAGTTTCCATCCTGCCAAAAAACGGTGAACCAGATTTCTTAGCAACCAAAAGAATTTTGACACTTTCAAGATAATGTGTTATATATAACAATTCCCAGGTTAGTCAAAATACGACTTTAGGGGTGCAATATATATCCAAAACTCTAACTAGGCTAAAACTTGTTTCATTTATAATTTTTAACTACAATTTGAAAATTTTACTTGCAAAATATAGAACGCTAGTCCATACCAATATGATATACCAATATGACATATTTGATTGATCTTTTTGAACCTAAGAAAAAAATTATTTATATTTTTTAATGGGGTGTCATATATGGAATGGTAGAAAGGGAAGAAAAAATAGTAAGGGCTTTTTATGAAAGAAATAAGTAAAAACGTTTTCCTGTGCATTTCACAGTCATTACAATATATATATATTAATTTAATTAAAGTATATTACTGACATAAATAATTATATTATACAATTTAATGTTAAGAATGATTATGCTAGAGGATTATGTTTACAATTCTGTTTAATTTTTTAATGACTCAATTTCCTGCAATGGCTCAAGGTTATGCTTAGATGTTTTTAATGTTATGTTTAGATGCTTTTAATGTTATATTTGGGTGATTTAAGAATGAAATTCCAATTTTTACAAAGACAAATCTTTTATTATGACGAGCTACCAAATTGAACACAAGATGTTGTCAACTCTAAAAACAAAAGACATTAACTAGTTCATAAACAGCATTTGGCAAGTAATATATACTAACAAACAAAAGAATCATGTGTTGCTCTTAGGTATACTTTTCTTACATCATACACGTAAGATTTTTTTGTTATACTATTACTTCTATAATTTCATAAATATAAATCAATTATTTTAGTCAATCCGTTTGCCTCTAAATTACAAAGTCTGATGGTTCTTATGGTTGTTAGTCAATCCGTACAGATCCTCATAATGATCATTCGAATCCAATTATTTGTATCCTTAGATGTATCAAAAAAGTCCTACAGGGGTGATGCCTAGATTTTTTGTATTATAAGATTGATTGAGCAAGATACCTATAGACACAGTATTCTATAGAATATTGTGTATCTATTGGAGGAAACATTATTTACTTTTTGGAAGAGCAAGAAAAGAAGTGGAGTTGCTCGATCAAGTGTAGATGCAGAACAGAGTTTTCATCTGCTTGTGAATTAGTGAGGATTAAACAACTTTTCACATAGCGAAAATCGGTAAATGAGGGTGTACTGTGATAATCAAACAACTCTTCACGTTGCCTCTACTCCAGTGTTTTATGGAAGAACTAAACATACAGAGACTGATTGTCATTTTGTTAGGGGGAAGTTGTTGTCCCTAGAAATTACTACAAAATTTCTCAATTTTAATTATTAAATTGTAGATATACTGACCAAATCTATGAGCAGACTGTGAATTCGATATGTTCCAAGCTTGGTGCTTACAACTTCTATGCTGGGGCTTGAAAGGGACTGTTAGATTATATTAAATTTTCTGTTGCAATTAGTTGACTTAGTCCATGCTCTGAAGTTGTTTTGTTGTATCAGACACAGTAGACTTTTAAGTTTCTCCTCTATAAAAATCCATTCTCTCTCTGTAGTCACACACACATATATAAACCTGAATAATAAACAGACATTCCTAAATAATCAAAAGCCTCAAGTTTACCAACCCATTATATTACTCACCTTTGTTCGATTTTGAGGACCCTTTTCATCTTTTGGAGGCAAAGGTTCTATAGCTGCTCTTTCAAGTAGCAGTAGAACATCATCCACCAGTACAAACATATCTTTCTCGGCACGGACAATTGGTGCTGGCATTTCTTCAGCATCCAACAATTTTACCCTACCTTTCTTGCACTTAGTCTGACCTTCAAGAGCCCTCAACCCACTATACAAGGAGTCCATTACTAAAGTAGAAGTTACTTCTTTTTCTATAAAGAAATGTTTCACAACTACTTTCAAAATTACATTTGTCTTCTCCCTTGACATGCGACGCCTAGAAGTTTGATCAATTTCCCGCCAAAAAGTACAGAAGCTGCGGATAATGCAGAGTATATGAATATAGATCTACGAATAAAATAATACACCACAAATAGAAGTGGTAGTGAATATAGATACAGCATACTACGTATATGTCCTAATTAAATATGTATGGTGATAGATTAAACTCATTATAGGTTATACTGTACACGACAAACTTCATAATTCATCATATGCATAAAAACTACACAGATGCCTACAATACATCATATACCATTATCACATCAACCAGATTAAACTAAGTATCCCTCTCTTGTCATTTCTTTTCTTCCTAATATGCCTAACATTTTTTTACACTCATGATACAAGGAAAACCAAATTAAGTAAGAATTGATACTTCAAGCAACATGAACTTTTTTCTATACCACACTTAGAAGCAAGATAAAAATTACAGTATATATAATGAAACCATTTAGAGTATACACACATGTCAAAAGGGTGATATTATCGAAGATGAACATGAAATACCTTGACCACCGAGCTTTATCGTCTATCAACTTCCCAAGCTTGCTTCTTCTTTCCTCCACAAAACGCCGGCAAATTTGTTCTACATTTGTTAAATATACCCTAACAAGTTCTCTCCTATACTGACAATCAAGGCAACGAAAAGGCCTGTCAGCTTTCTCCCTGCACATAAAAATAGAACTGGTTATACAAATCTGAAACAGATGCACCAAGGCATATTGGACAATTTCAAAACTTAAAAATAACAGTACCAATCTTGCAGCAGTACAAGTTTCAAAGGGGTAAATGCAAACTAAAACTAAGTTTGTTTTAAAACCAGAAGACAGGACAGCCTCACAGCACGACTCAACCAAAAAAATCAATCAACAATAGCCAATGTAGTTTATACTTCTCTTGGCAACCTTTTAGCTTGCGCAGCACAATTCATAGGCATAGTGTCACAAATTATTCTTTCTAGGCCCATTTGGATAACATATTATCAGAGACTTTTTGGCCATATTTTTTAAACTTATTTTCTCCTTTTAACAAGAAATATATTACATAGACTGTAATATACACACAGTACACCATGCACAATTTAGGCATGGGATTTAATCACTTAACACTTGTCATTATTACAAAGCCAAAAAAAAATGTCAATTTAACTAATTTCTAACTTTGGTAAAAAACAGGTTATCAGGATAAAAAATATTCTCAATATCTCCATAGTAACTAGGAAAACATATCTACAAAATCTTCCTATTTATTTCAGCATATTTTTACTTCCACCTCTAAAGGTTTTAGTTACTACAAATAGAGATGATGAGAATGTAATTGGTGAGATTGATATCAATAAAATAATTCTTTAGCTTCCAGGTCTAACCATTAAGCAAGACAACCCCAAAGATAAAGAAGCAAATAGCCAACTTGGCACCACATTCATTACTTGCAAACCAATAATTTTGAAAAAGCAACAAAGATCAACCGGTCCTTCGAGTACCATGTGTGATTCCTTGATTATTCCTTCTTCCTCTCAAACTCAAGCTCAAAGTACAGATGACATTGTTCTACCACCTCTTCCCACATACCGATCGGGCACAAATCACTCCTTCATCCTTGCCCGAAGATACCTATGACTTAGATCCTCCACCACCAAATTCCCATACCATGGTTCGTTCATCTTCATCACCTTCTCCTAACTCTAATCATGTTTGGCCTATTGCTCTTAGAAAAGGTATTCAATCTACTCATAATCCATATCATGTTTATGATTTTTAAGTTATCATCATTTCTCTCCTTCATATTCATATATTGCTTTCTCCTTCTCCACTATTATTGTTCTTAACAATGTTCATGAGACCTTGGTCACACTAGATGGCAACAAACAATGATTGATGGAATGCATGCACTTGAACAGAACGGTATTTGGGAGCTTGTACCTCTTCCTCCTAGTAGGAAGCATGTGGGTTGTAGATGGGTTTATCTTCCGGTTTATGTTGATGATATTGTTATTACAGGAAATGATATCAACAGAATTGCTTAATTAAAAAAGCATTTATTCAGACACTTACAAACAAAAGATCTGGGTCATCTAAAATATTTTCTTGGTATTGAAGTGGTAAAATCAAAAGGTGTCATCATTTCACAAAGAAAATATGCTCTTGATATTTTGGAGGAGACATGCATGGAGAATTGCAAGCCCATTGATAATCTTATGGACTCAAATTAGAGGTTAATGAGAGACTAAGGGGAACTTTTCTCAGATCCAAAGAGATACAGATGGTTGGTTGGAAAACTCATTTATGTTAATGGGAGTCAATTTATGCAAATCCCCCACATTGATCACTGGGAATGTTGTGATTCACATATTTATATATGTAAAAGAAAACCCGAGACAAGGATTGTTATAAGAGAACAAGGAAAATACTCAAGCCTTGGGTATTGTGATGCAGATTGGGCCGGTTGTCCCATTGGCAGGAGATCTACCACAGAACACTGCGTATTCCTTAGAAGGAACCTTGTATCTTGGAAAAGTAAGAAACAAAGTGTTGTTGTTTGATTTAGTGTAAAACTTTTCTTGTGCGTACCCAGCTTTAGGGTTAGGTTTTAGGCAAGTGTCTTTCCTCTTCTTTGTGTTCTATATATACATCAATAAAAGTCCAACAATGGAGGTTGAATACACTTTTCTTTTTTTTCTTTTTTTTTTTTTTTTTCTTTTTTTTTTTTTGTTTCAATCCTATCATCTGTTCAAGTGGGTGGAATCTATTGATTGAAGTATCATTTAGCAGGAACTTCAAAAGATGTTGGAGCGTGCATAGTAGTTCTTGAAGATGTTGGAAAATTAATGTTTGATGTTGTTGCAGCAGAATTTGAGTAAAAAATCAAAGTTCACATAAATTGAAGGGGAGAGTAGAATGGATAATGTAGAAGATGTTGGAAAAATACCGAGGCAAGAAGAAAATGAGTATTTCCAAGAAAAGGGGAGTGAGTAGTCAAACTACTATCAATGCCATTTTCAAGAAAAGTATGAGGGAGCAAGCATGTCAAGAATTTGCTTTATTTTTCTACTACAATGTTGTACAATTTAATGTAGCAAAGGGTGAAGAGTTCAATAGGACGCTTGAGTTGGTTGCCAATCATGGTCCCAATTTAAGCCACCAACATACCATGAAATTAGGGTGAAATATTTGAAGCAACAAGTTGAACAGACTGATCAGAAACATAAATTGTTTTGGAAGAAAAATTGGTGCACAATAATGACAAATGGATAGACCGATAGGAGAAGCATACTTAATTTTCTAGTAAATAGTCGTAAGATAATTGTCTTCTTGAACTCTATTGATGCTTCCTGCATATGTAAGATGATAGATGATGTTGTTGGGGAAATTGGGGAAGAGAATGTGATCTAAATTGTAACGAATAATGCAACAAATTACAAGGCAATTAGAGACTTGTTAATGCAAAATAGAGAAAATTTATATTGCACACCTGGTGCAGCTCATTGCATTGATTTAATGTTGGGAGATTTTGGGAAGAAAATACCATTCTATCAAGAGACAATAGCATGTGGTAAAAAAATCACAACCTACATCTATTCAAGAACTGATCTTATTTCCTTGTCACACAAATTTACTAAAGGGACATACTTGATAAGACAAATCAATACTTGTTTTGCCACTTCTTATTTGACTTTGGGAGGCTTGGATGAAAATAAACGATCACTTATTAGAATGTTCACATTCAAGGAGTGGAAATTTACTCAATTTGAAAAGACTACAAATGGAGGTTTTGTAGAAAACTTGATATTAGATCAAATTTGATATTGGATAAGGGGGGATGTTGGAAAAATATTTTGAATAGCATGAGGGGTGATATTCCCCTAATTAAGGTGTTGTGCAAGGTGGATTCAAATGAGAAACCGACAATGGGGTTTCTTTATGAAGAAATGGATATTGCTAGAGAGAAGATACAAATTCTCCTTAATGGAGTTAGTAAAAGGAAATAATAAATAATTACCTTTCACTTTTTGATTTTCTAATTTATCTTATAGAATTACAAACTTTGTTTGGAGATTAATTAATTTATTTTTATCTTACTTAGCTACACTCCCCTTTGGGAAATCAAAGATCAAAGATTAGAGAATCAATTGCATAGGCCCTTGCATGTTGCACTACAATACTATCTTAACCCCATGTTGCACTACAATACTGGATCTAAAGTCTATTATGAAGGAAAGCATGGAATGTATGATTGTTTAGATGGGTTGGTGGGAGACATTGACGAGATCAATAAGATTGACGCTCAGATTGAGAGTTTCAAGAGCAAATTTGGAATTCTTTTGGCAGTCTAACAGCTAAATTTGCACTCAAAACATAAACTCTAGCATACTGGTGGGAACTGTATCGTGATGAACATTCAAAATTGCAAAGGTTTGCTATTAGAGTATTGAGTTTGACTTGTAGTTCATCTAGTTCTAAGTGATCGGAATGCTTTTGAGAGGGTAAGAATTTAAATTTACGAAGTTGATTTTATAATTATTTACATACGCCACCTAGTAGGCTAGTATGATGTGTTGATTAATTTTATAACTATTTAGGTCCATACCAAGAAAAGAAATTCATGAACGATATTGTGTTTGAGATAGCTAATTCAAGATTGAACAAGAAGAACAATGTTAGAAAAGATAAATTGCTTCTTTGGAGGGGAATGAAGCAAATTCCACTTTGAGTCCTTTGGATGAAAACATCAAAAGTTGAAGTATAGTTGCTACTACACCTATGGATGACTTACAAGTTCCACCAATTGCTAATAATGATGAAGGTCACGGAGGAGATGGCATTAACGAAAATGAAGATCATGTGGAGGAAGATGACTCTCCTGCTTTTAATATGAATGATCTCCTTGGATAGTTTGTTTATACTGAGCATACTGAGCATCCATGAATATTAGTTATTTTTTGAGTAATTTTATGCATTGTGAACCTATTTTTAGTTGCCTTATGTGTAGGATCTTCGTGCTTAAGACTTATTATGAGTTGTTTCTATTTTCATATTACTTTTAATGCATGCACAGACTATGAATATAATTTTCCATATATTCATAACTCTTATGAGTCAAGTTCCGATTTTCACCCCAATTTCGATCCTCGAGTTTGACAACATTGTCTTAGGATCATTTTAGCAAAAGGAAAGTGCCATATAAAACAAACATTCTTGCAGTATAATATCAGCCACAAGGTCAAAAAAAGTGGCCGCCTGCAACAAATATAGCAAACAATTGTTGTTTGCTGCGGCACAATTCAGCAACATATACTGCCAAAAAAATGGTTTTGCATCATAAAACAGCAGGAACACACACCACAAATCAGTAGCACAAGCAGGGGACCACCAAACCCCAAACTGATAAAGCAAGAAAGCAAACGGCAGGATTTCCGCTACCACATTTCACTGCTAAAGCAGCTATTAACAACCGAGAATTACTTTACAGAACATTCATATATTCTCCCAAGTAACAAATGAAGTCAAAACTACATAAAACCATATTAGCAACCACTTAAACAGTATACAAAATGGTAGAACACATCAGTAAGATTAAAAACAAAAAAATAAAATAATAAATAAAATACCTAATAACTTGAACTTGAGCTTTTATTATCAGATTGTCAGATGCGTCAACAAAGCCATCATACACTTTTGAGAGCTCCATAAACTTTTTCCAACCCCAGTCATGCTCCTTCTTCCAAAATCGGTGTAATGTATCTAGAATACTCAAGTAAAAATAGCTCAAACACTATTAAAGAAATTGTAAACTCGAATAATGAGACAAATTATTTACCAACAGACCAGAATATTTTGATTTCTTTGGATCTTTATTGACCACAGCTATTGTAAATTGCGCAAAATGACTCCATCCTGTATTACCCGAAAAAAAGGAGGGCAGAACCAAAGACAAGTCATGTACTATGGAACCAAGAGTAGCTAGTGAGACTAACTATAATTAATGCATCTGAAAAATTCAGGAATCAAACCTGGAAGAAGTTTGTCATGATTAGCAACACAAAGAAACAGAGAGAGATGATTGCAGACATCACAACCTTGTGGATAAATTAAAATATACCTGCCACATACCACAACATGATTAGACAAAACCTCAACTCATATGTACTGCATATTTTAAGTTTCATAAGGACTGTCTTGGCAAACCATATGCACCCATTCTAAGATCATGTTCTACTACTGATATACTTCACAACTTTCAAAAATTAAAAGAAAAAAAAAAAAAAAAACGTATATTTTTCCTTGTTTGAGAAATCAAACTCTCCTACAGTCACATTTTTTTGAACATGTTTTAAAATTACAGAGTACTTGAAGGAAATGTAACCCCAAAACCAATATTTATTTCCCCCTCAATAGTGAATTTTAGATATAAATTTAAACAATAAATTTTTCAAGACTCACAAGTTCATAATAAACTTGACACTATGATTGAATGAAGCCATAATGGTCAATTAGGCTGCAATAACCGTGTAAGCAAATGTTATTAACCAAAATAGAGTTAAACGAGTGATGGAGAAAGAAACATCATCTTGGACCACACCTTTTTCATGAAATAGTGAGCTTCAGAATAAACAAAGGCATAAAGATACAAATTAAAATTATACAGAAAAACAGAGATGGTTAACACTAAAGCACACCAAAATCCAGGCAAGGCAGGTAAGTTTATCCCAAGTCACATACCACTTGTAGCTGCCAACCTCAAACGGACTACTGCGAAGTTCCCTTCTGGTAATCTGAGAAAATTTTTCAATCTTCCATGTATATCTTCCAAACAATTCTGAAGGTTTCGGTCCTGCTAAAGAATGAAACAAATTAGATGTTTAAAAAACTGTTAGTGGAAATTTTGAATTTAAATGATTACAAGTCCACCTTCATCGTCCTCATCAGTGTCCCAATAAGGAGGTGAAGTCGATGGGGTTCCATTCTCCACCTGCTCCGAAGATCGCCATTCAGCTACTGCTTCCCCAGATTGACCATGCTGCCCACTAAAAGTTCCCTCTGCAGACTTTCCCACTCCAGATTCCTCATTTGTAACCGCAGCCATTCCCTGATCAACTACTATTTCGCTAACACTACTTTTACAACACCTGTTATGCCAGATGTGGAATCACACAGACAAAGTACCAAAATGAGTCCCCTTAAACACAACATTACATTATAACAACAAAACGTTCACACAATTTTAGACACAAATAAACTATTGAAACATTCACTACTCCTTTTTTAACTACATCCCAGAAAATTCTATAATATATACAATTATAATGATTGAAAAAACAAAAGGCAAATTTTCGGAAAACAAGTTGTCATTGCCACACACAAAAAACAAAAAATAGTAAAAAGCAATGCATTGTCACGGGAAAATTGAAGATAATACAGAACGAATTCAAACAGCAAGTAGTCCACCAATTAAAGCACATCTAACCAACCACAACAAAGGGTTGATTCCTTCTCACCGTTTCTCAAAATCCAACATATAACAATTATAGATAAGCCCCGAGAAAACCTTCCAATGTCATTAAAACCCAAAAACCCACCTCAGAAAAAAAATAACAAAAGAAATAAACCATGGATAAAACCCTAATATAAAGATTTAATAATAACAAAAATTAAACCCCATGACAATCAAATAAATTGGAACAAGAGGGGAATTAAAACTAGTAGGCAGCAAGTTTAAAAAATGGAGTTGGTTGACCCAAATTGCATGAAACCCACAACGGAAAATTTGTGACAAAATCAACACCGGAAAAAGACCGAGATCTTGAGAAACTATTCCCGAGCAAAACATATCCAGAAATCGAAGAAATGACGCGGTGGAACAGCGAAACAACGCAATAAAAAAAATCAACAGGAAGTAGGGGAATTGGAAAACGACGTCGGATCCCAATTAGGGCACACGCACCTGGAATCGAAGGAGCAGACAACAACAATAACTGAGATTTTAGAGAGAGAGAAAGGCGAAGAGAGAGAAAGAGCGTGAAAGAAAGAAAGAAGAGCAAAAACAACACAGAGGGCAAAGGCATAACCCAAAATCGAAATTTAGTACTTTTCTTGTCTGTATTTTGTTCTTATTAATATTCATTTTTTCTTACAAATTATTATTTTGGTTTTTTTTATGTAATTATCATATTCTTGTTATTTATACTACAAAGAAGACACCAATACAATTTCTTTTTTTTTTTTCTTATTTTCTAACAGGACAAAATTATCTTTTTATATATATATTATTTATATATATATATATATATATATATATATAATTCTGTAAGAATATTATTAAAAAAATTATATAGTCTTTATTTTTGAAAATAAAAACTATTTATCATTTGAAATGAAAAATTATTTAATTATTTATTAAAAAAATTAATTAAAAAATGACATAATAAATGATATATTCTTAAAAAATGATAGAATTATATATATTTTTCAAATTATGCGATTTAGGGTTTCAGCCATTATTAGAGTTGTTTTTTAGATAATTATGATTTTCCTAACATTATGAGAATTAGTTTTTTACTTATTTGACTAAGCTTTTTAGATCATTTTTATTTATTGATTGGTTGGACTTTTTTAGATCATTTTTATTTAATGTTTGGTTGGATTTTTTTAAATCATTATTATTTATTGCTTGATATTAATTATGATTTACTCATTGAAGAGGGATTTTTGTAATCTCTATACACATAGTTATTAGTTTTTTTTATTAACCACATTAATATTAAATGTGATTATTTGTCAGTAATGGTTTAGGATTTTTTCTAATTTTGATTGAAAAAATTGTAGTCAATGGCTGTTTTTTATTAATGTTATCTGGGAGAAGATTTAAGCTTACGTGGATAAAGAAGTTAGCAAATAAAAAAACTTAATTAATAACGCAATAATAATAGTTCTAATTAATATATGTTTAAATAATGTGATTGACATCAATGAAAATTAATTACAGCTAATTAATCAAGAACAATCTTTGTCAATATCAATAAAAAAAAATCATTAACTTTGAACAAATAATAACATCAACCAAACTCAGAAAAAAAAATCATTAATATTAATATTTTTTAACTATTAATAATCATTTAATAATTCAATGTTTTTTTCATTTGATAGTAATTAGATTTTTTATTTAATCAATAAAATTAAAATTGAATAAATTTAAATTGTTTTATCTTAATAAAATATTTTAAAAAATAAAACAATTTAAAATAGGATTAATTTAAATATGATGTATTTGAATATCTGTAAATTATAAAATTCCTTATTTAAACACCAAGGTAAAAAGTTTCTATATTTATTTATTTATTTTCGTTCTCTTAGTTAATTAAGTCATTTTCTTAGTTATTCAAAAACTAAGGTAAAAAAAGAATGTCGTTAATTGAGACAGGAGAAGATATGTGAAATTCGATTTTTTTTTTTTTTCTCAACGTATAAAAGAGTATTTAGCTTTATAGAGAACTAGTTTTCAACAAAGACCCATAAAATGGTGGAAGATAAAGTCAAGTAATTAGGAATATATGAATATGCATATAAAATCATGTTTTAAAACTCTTTTATTTATTGATAAACATAATATTAGAAAAATTTCGTGTAATTCCTAATAAAATTGTTAGAACATGACGATTAATTTCATCTATATCTAAAAAACAATAAAAAAGAAAAAACATAGAAGTAAATGTTAGAAAACATAATATCAATATTTTTATATTCAATTCTATTTAAATTTACATTTAGTTTCAAATTTATTGGATTTTTGTTATTGTCTGTCTATTGTGTTTTTAAAATATACTGATTTTAATATATTAAAATAATTTTAATATTTGAAGATATCAAAAATCGGTGTATTTTCTAGGCACAATAGAAATACAACATTCAAAATTTAACAATCGAATAACTACAACCTTAATGAGGTTATTTTACTATCTTGAAATTCACCTACAACTACACTTCAACTACAAAACATTAAAATTCAACTACAAAACATTAAATCACTAAAGATATTTTTGGAAACGTATACAAAAATTACAAAGTCACGTAAGAACCTATTACATAACACAAAACTTCCGTATTAAGAAAATCAAATAAAAAATAAAGATATAATTTTATTGTGTAAATGATATTATAAAAAGAACAAGAGCAAAAACTTATATGCAATAATTTCATCACATGCCTTCAAGTAGAATCGCTTTTTAAGGATTTTAGAGGAAAAACACTTTTTATAATTTTGAGAGTTATGATTAAAATGTCTTTAAAGTTATGATTAAAAAATTTTGGCAACAATTTTGGTTTTAAGAAAAAATTGTTGTATGATGTTTGAAAAACATTATTACAGTTATTTTATTATGCACATTATTAACTTGCAGAGCAACATTTTGATTAGTATCTTTTTGAAAGAAGCGCTTTTAGTTAACACTAAAGTTAGAAAAGAAAATACATTTTCTTTGAGCTAATTGATTAATTACAAACACAAATTCTGAGAGCAGTATGTGTAGGCCTACTTAATATATGCAACATCCACAAACTAAGCTAAGAAACTGCCATTTTTTTCCTTCTCTCTTTATCTCCCAAAAAAAAACAATTAAAGAATATTTTGTTGTACTTAAAATACAATTAATCAAATATTCTGCATTAGTCTCTTGTGTGTTTCAATGCCTAATGATGAAAACAAAGCATTGCTTTCTTCAGCCCATTTTTTCTCTACTTTGTGTGCTTCCAAAGATGCAAACTTTTGCACTCCCTTCTTGTCACAAGGCAAGCAAGAGATGCATCATTGCCAAATGGTATCTCTGTGCTTAAACTTTAGCATGAGATACATCAGTTTGGCTTCATCTTCTCTTTGCTAACTGGAATGTTCTTTTCAAGAAAAGATTTGCAGTTCTGTCATTTCTATAGCACAACACCCTCAATATAGTGTTTGGATCTGACCTATTCCACCTTCCAGTGGTAGGTGGCATAGGCAATTTTTGCCCATTTCCCATCACTCCAATCCCACTTGTTTCACATGTAGCAATGCTAAAATCTTCCATCAGCTGTTCGGTGTATTGCCCCATCAGTGCAATGACACCTTGCACAACTGCAGCTTCTCTCTCCACCAAATTTTCTGCTATTAGTCCCTCCCCACAAGTGCAGAAAACCCGGTTCAAGCTCTCAAAGTCCTCTTGGATCATCACATGATCAGACCTGTTAAACGCCCTTGAGCTTCCACCTGCAAGCAAAACCATGAGGAAGGCATCAAAGGAGGCCTTCATCAGTTCTCTCATTGCAAGTGCTTGAGCTCTATCCGTCACAAGTGTGGTCATCAGTGTGATGTTTTGCTTGAGAATCCTCAATGCTGGTTGAATGCGTGCATTGGCTACATCACCAACATAGAGGCCACCATAAAAGGCTGAGTTGGAGTCTAGGAATATGAGGCGGTATGCTGCAACTTCTGAGACATGTTGACATGCTGCTGGGATGGAGGAATTGATTATTTCAAAATAGGGACCACCATGTTTGCGATTTGGAGAAGGGATTACACCAGGAGTATGAGAGAGTGATTTCTCAATGGTGTTGATGTGAGAGAGGAGGTAGTGTAAGGTGTTGAGACGAACATAGAGGCGTTGTGTGCCACGGCTGGTTGATGGCCTAGGATGATGCCCTTCACTTATGTGATCTAACTCTGCGTAATTACCACCACAAGGGGTAGCTTTCCTCCACAACTTGATGAACTTTGAGTCTCGATTGCATCTTGTCAAAGGGGGAAGTGAAGGAATATAGCTCTGCTTTGTACCTGAAACAAATGAGATTGCTCACCATTTTGCATTGGTAAATTGCAATTCTTGCATCAATGTAGTGATTATTAGTCAAAAGCTAAAGATGCATTAAATTTATATTGAAGTTCCTATTGACGTTTGTGCTAGTGCTATCTTAAATCTTTTGATTGGTTACGCCTATAAGTACTGCAGTCTTGCAAGAATTGTTTACTTCCAAGTGTAAACAAACAATCCCAATTGCACCAAGTAAAATAGAAATCTCCAGTTTAATAGTTTTCATGTTTATTCTCAAGAGAGAATGACTTTTGTTATTTGTGCACTGGCACAGTACTTACCACATGCTGCAACAAACATCATGTAGTCCTGGAAAAGGCTTTCCAATCCATCTGCAAGTTCTTGAACTACATCTTCTGTTATTCCTATTGGAATTTTGAAGAATTGTTCTATAGCTTTCTTGGCACACTTCACCAGTTCTGCGGCTGATTGTGCATATGGTTCTGATTTGGACTTTGGATTCCATGTCTGCAGTGAAAGAGACAGGAAATTAAAAATTCATTCTCAGTTTTATTATAAATAAAAAATCTATCTTAACAAATGTTCTTAATTGTATCTTCCTTTTAATCTTTGATGGAAAGAAGACCATTGACCCAAAACTTACTTCAGTTTCTTTTGCTCTTTGCAAACAGTCTTTTCCACTGCTCAATGATTCATTTATCCATTTTCTCAGGAGGTTCAATATGATTGAATCAACTTCATACGGAACCATCTCTCTCATAACCATTTTAGCATTATCCTCACCACAGTCCTCAATCACCATTTGGAGCAAAACCTTTTCTACCTTTTCAGCCCTTTGCAACACCTCCACGGTCTCGCGAGTCAGCGAGGTCACATCACCTAAATATTGCCTCAACACATGCCCATAGCAGCTGTGCAACATCATTGCTGCAACTGCTCCTGCTGCTGGGTGCCATTTCTGTAGCATTGGAGTAAAATTCTCTCTTTCTTTTATTGCCAAATCTTCTGTCTCCTCAGCTAGATGAAGTAGAATATCACCGAACTCTCCCTTTATTTCCAATTCAATAGCCTTAGCATTCAGTGAGTCAATTACCTGCATTCATAAAAAGGACTAAATATACACACACGCGCACTATAATCTAACATACCAAGGTGTAATGTGAAGATAAGTTTATAAAAAAAAAACCTTTTCAAATGCACTTTTTATGGTAGATCTAATATAATAGTCAACCCTATCCCCAGATGAGTCTACTATGGTTATATCTCCTTTCTTTCCCGCTTCCCCATCATCAGATATTGTCAGATCTTCACCTAGAATCTGTGAGACTGACAACACCACAGGAAGAACATTTTCTATTTGGCCAATATTTCCTCTCTGGAAAAACTCATGATAATTAACCAGTCTCTTCTCAGCCCAACCCAGGATTGAACTCAGCACTGATGTCAATAACTTCACATAGTATGATTCCTTTTCCCTCTTAGCATCAACGGCCACCTCAGACAACATGGCATGTGTGGCACAAAGAAGATCAGGTTCTATCTGCCCAGTTACCACATACTGTTGAAACAATACCCAAGTGAAACACACGTTGTGAATAGGCCTAGTGATTCCCAAGATGGACCATGTTTTCTTCATCAGCTCAAGGAGCTCATCAACCTCGTCAAGGACTAATGTGTCATCCCTATTATCAAAAATGGCTTGAAGAAGAGAAGTGTACAAGTGAATGTTCAAAGGGAATCCATCAGCCCAGTGGCAAATATCAGTGGGGGTACCATTTGAACTTCTCCATGCCAAGGAAACTACTGAGTTGGAAAGAGTTCTCAAAGTGTCAGAGTTTTTGCCAGTGTCTATAGGTTTTGTCTCGCCATTGCGAATGATGTCCCTAAGGCGCATGGCAAAGGTGGTGGCCTTTTCTATAGGGATTGAAGGGTGTGTCAGAAGTCCTGCTTCAAGGATTCTGAGCTGCCTCTTTTGCCACATGTGATACTCAATCGAATCACTAAATTCAGAGGGTTTTAGGTGCCTCAGAAGTTCTAAGGGGAGAATGATAGTTTCTGCTCTTCTTCCTGCCTGCAATGTTGCAACATTTTGAAAATGTTAGACCAACAAGTTCTTTCTATGTTTATGGGTATAGTTAGTAATAATCTATCCAACAAAAAAGTTCAATGTATCAAAAGTTATATTTTTTACATACTATATAACCAAAACAAAATATGGTTACACAATTACAACAAATCACAATAATGAGGTTGAATCAAAAGATAATTAGAATCATGTCCAAAAAAAGAAAACAAAATGAAACCACCTAATCCAAGTAATTAGATCCCTTATTAATTCATATATCTAACCTTCTTCTATCTTCTTACCTTTCAAAACCATCACATAATCTCAACACAAAACATAAAACCACAACCAAAACGATTTCAGAGCAAATAATGATTACTAAATCAGCAACATATTACGTTCACGTATGAAACCATGCACATGCTTACTTGGCCAACAATTGTCCTCGTGATGGTTTTCCTTAACCGGTTATCATTGTGCTCAGTCACTCTCATTTGTTGTCTCATGATCTCTGCAGAAGTCATTGGCCGCCGCGGCCTCAACGGTGGGGTGGTGTTATGAAAAGGGCTGCCGCCACCTATCGGCGACGACGGCCCGCCACTGCCACCAGACACCATTCTCCTAGATGGTGACCTCTTCAACATCTTCAACCCTAGGGCCCGTTTCACCTTGCTCGTTGGCGACATCACCACATTCGGTGACTTAGCCTCGTTCTCCTGGTTGTTCCAGTAGAACGAGTGCACTTGCCGGCTCCCAAATCCCGGGGAGGACCGGCAAGCGGTGAAAAAGATCTCATACGCACATTCCCTGATATCATCTTGGCTCAGTCTTTCGAGTTTCTCGAAGGGCAAGACCAGATCACTGGTCTCATCTTTGGTGGCATACTCAAAATGACGTTGGTCAGGATAACTGTGGTGGCATCGGTGATGACAATAGTTGTGATTGTAATCTTTCCGATGCTGTGCAGCAGAAGGCAAGGGGCCCGAATGTGATTCCCGGCGGGTTTGCAGACCCATAAGGAGAAGATGGGTGGTGGGTCACAAACCTAACGGCGGCGAATGGTGGCGGCGACCAGAACAATGACTACGTATTTTTGTCAAAAATGGGTGGAGAAAAGGAAGTGATTTTATTTGTGTTAAATGAGGGGGTAAGAGAGAGAGTGCATGAATATTAAGGGTACGGTGTTCGTTCACGTTACGTTAATGCCAACACTTTTCTGCATGGATGGTGCATGGGAGAGAGAGAGAGAAAGAGATGAGTGATCGTGGCTTTGCCCACGTTGTCATCTGCGAAGAATACGAGAAACAAACGAAGGATGGTCTACTAGCCAAAATAGAACAAGACTCTTGCATTTTTCTCGGAAACATTTTTTTTTTTTACAATGTTTTGTTGTGACATGCAAGTGTTGATCAGCATCATCAAATTACAGGGTGG
>Ga0209700_102012_pt1 | contig 42032 bp, 19 predicted proteins | sample SiratroredBW_FD_187528 | JGI IMG/M metagenome (GOLD analysis project Ga0209700, IMG submission 187528) | Root nodule microbial communities of legume samples collected from California, USA - Siratro red BW (SPAdes) (version 2) | ecosystem: Host-associated > Plants > Roots > Nodule | place: USA...
TCGATTATATGTATAAAATTTTAGGCATAATCGATTATGGGACCATGATAATCGATTATGCTTGCGAAAATATAGGTATAATCGATTATACTTCTTCAATAATCGATTATGATGTTTCAATTTTACAAGAAATCCAGGAACTCCGATGGCCGTCGACGTCCACCGCCTGCCACCACGAAATTCTCCAACAACACACAACTCACTAGATTGATCACCCACCACAGACTTCTAGCACATTTGTTCACAGAAAAGCAGAGTCTTGAGGAAGAAGAAGACCATTCTTCTGTCTCAACCCCTCCCATATAATGGCAAATTCAAATTTCTCAACAGTCAAACAGTCAAGATTCCTCTGTGAAAACTCAGAAGAATCTCTGATAAAAGGTGAGAGGAATCTCTGTGAAAACTGTGCGTGCTGCATGCTGCATGGTAACGCTACATAGGTGGGATAAAAGCCTCCTACTTTCTTCGTAGTTGAGTGCGGATGAAACTCTGGTGCCCTCCCGCATTTCCTCGCTCTCAAATCTATGCAAATCTTCTAAAACAAACAAAAATAATCCCGCTCTTCTATCGTCGTAAACAGTCGACACCTCCAACCAAACACAACGTAAGAGAGATGAAATATACGGAGTTGTAGGTTAGGTAAGAGGTAAATCAAACATTATATATTTTATTAAGGGGTAGTTTAAGAATTTCAAAAGAAAATATATCAAGGTGGAGGAAGAATCTCTTTTCACATTTACTGGTAAAAATGGGTATCAGTTGTATTAATAAACAAAGGTTTAATTAAATTTTAAATTTATTAAAATTTTATTATTTTAAAATAATTTATCAAAAAATTATTATATTAAGTGATTAAATTTTTATATTTTTAATTAAATTTGTACTTATTAATTAGTTGACGTGGTTGTTATATTATATGGTTATTACTTATATATTTTTTCATGCAAAATAAAAAGTGACATAATTAAATGCTTGTGACTAAAAGATCAAACTATCACACCATTTCATTTAACAACAAAATCAACAATATGGACTTAATTTAAGAATATAAAAATTTATTATACTCAATACAACTAAATGTTTTAATATGTGCTCAAAAAAAAATATTCAAATTTTTTAAATACTTAAAGCTTAAATTATGTTGTTTTTTATTATCCATATAAAAACTTAAATTATGTAATCAAACAGCAGGAACTTAAATAAAAATATAAAAGTTTTAGATACTTAAAATAATATATTTCATTAATAAAAATTTAATTAAAAATATTCAAAATTTATGAAAATTTTAACTTAAGTAAATTATAAATGAATATTAATTAAATTATAAATAAATATTATTGTGTCGCTTAAAACTAAATGAAGCTTGGTTTAATTTAGTTTTAGTTAAAATGAAAAAAAAATGTTTTTTTTTACGATAATTGATAGATATAACTAGAACGTAAAACAATTGTTCAAAGAAAACAAAATGATTGTAGACTTCAAACAGAGTCCATTTTTGTTTGTTTCCTGCAAATTCTACTTTTACATTAAGTGCAGTTTATTTAATATTTTCAAATTAATCTAGATTTTGGAAGTTTCCCCGCATGTAACATGAAACCAAATTAACAATACCAAAATTACTTAATATTAATTATTTTTAATAACATTTTACTATTAATCAAGCTTCTTTTATTTTTTTTGGATTAATTACAAATAAGGATATTCTATAAAAAAAATATATCACAAATAAGGATAAGAATAAATGAAATTTGGTTAGATTTTATTAGGCCTGAACAAATAAAACGCATCCGACCGTATTCGAAAAAATTCAAAACAAATTTAGACGTACGATTGGGTTGGGTAGATGAGTTGGTAATAATGGATAAATAAAATTAAATAAAATAGATAATAACAGTTAGGTTTAGATTTCCTACTCTAAAGTAATGTTTTAATATTTATAAATTTGTAAATATATTTTAAATTTTATATTTTATATTTTATATTTTGTATGATGTTTTTTTTTGGTTAAAATTTAATAGTAAATTACTAAAATCATAGTCTATTATAAAAATAATTATTAAAATTACCATGAGACTTTTTTTTTCAAAGATTCAATATATTTATTTCATTTAGTTAATATTTTTTTTTTCAAATTGATTCCATATGAATTCACAACCTAAACAACTCGTCTAAATTAAATAAAATTTAAAATATTAAATTTGGATTATACTGAATTGATTTTGTCGGATCCGAATTCAAGTCAAGCCAACTCATGTTCAAGTTAAAATTTTATATGGTTTGAATTTATTTAAGAAAAATTAAAAGCCTGAAAAAGTTTAATTTACACTAAAATTTACCACTCCTTATATGTAAAATGAGTTTAAATTTTGTATATATATCTCGTCTAAAGGGTAATAAATATAAATCTTACTCTTTTTCAGGTTCATTTCCTGGACAAATATATGCATATGTTATATGTTCATGCACACATAAAGGATAAACTATCAAAACAAATAAATTATATATACAAATTTAAATCATGTTTGAGATATATATATATATATATATATATATATATATATATATATATATATATATATATATATATATATATATAACGTAACGATTAAGTATATATGCATGTGTTAATCAATGTTGATAAATGATTAAGAGTTAGTATTATTTATAGTCATATTATATAACTCAATCATGATTTGAATTGTATATATAATTATATTTGTTTTAATACTTTATCTTTATTTCTACACTAGTATATATTTGGGCATGCGGAGAAGTTGAACATGAAAAATAGTACAATGTATTACTAGTTTTGGATGGATGTACACATGTTAGGTATATATATAATCATTTAATGTTTAAGTTAAAATAGAATATTTTAACAATGCAGAGCGAATAAGTATTGATGTCTTCAAATAATATTATTGTGTCACGATTTAAGTTCACATGAAGTACTGACAAAGAATTTCTTAAGCAAAAATTATAATATGTTAGCTTTATATTATTAACAATCGTTGTACCAACATATCAATATTTTTTGACAAATTTTAAACTGTTCTTTACCCTTTATAGCATCTAGTCTAATCTTTTGGAATTAATAATATTGATTTGATTGGGCCGTTAAATTTGGAACTATTATACAATATAGTTAATTTATTTAAAATCGCAAAATACAGTGGGTTTAGTAATGTTATTTTTCTTTAAGTGGGATAATATATATTTTATTATCATTTATATAATTTTCACACATAAAAATCCATATATGTAATTATAATTTAGAAGTTACATTTGATCCAATTCAGTATTTATATAAACGTCTATATGAATGCATAACTGGGAAGGAAGAAGCCTGAGTTGGACTGGTTTGTAGATAGTGGATCATCATCTGTGGATCAAAGATACTGGGCTCCCACATATTGGGCCCTCAGTTATACATACACAGCATGCACATTTGCTGTAAAAATGGGTCTCACCTAAATCAGTAAGTTGTATTAATAAATAAAAGTTTAATTAAGTTTTAAGATTATTAAAATTTAATTATTTTTATTAAAAAAATTATTTTCTTAAGCATTTAAAATTTTTATATTTTTCAATTGAATTCTTATAGTTTAATTTTGTCTCAATTTGGTTGACAATACCGATATCTTGTATCGTGTATCCACGCATAATATAATTAAATTTTAGGTCTTCTATAAATTTTAGATATTTTCAATTGAATGCCTAATAAAAAATTATTTTGAATATTTTTTATAACTCGAATAAGAAATTGCTATTAATGCTGTTGGAATCATCGTGGTTTTATATGTGATTGAGATTAGAGGGAGGTAGAGTTGACTTCATTGACTCCATACCATCTATCAATTGATTTCTTAACCATTATACTTAAAGTACTTGTTAATAGAATTCTAAAATAAAATGGTTTGAAATTTGAAATTTCTGTATCGGAGTGCATGTTCCCTCATCATTTTTTAGACATTGGTGGTCCTAACAAATGTATAATTTACTAACAACTTTAAATTTATACGCGTCAATAATTTTTTGTTTGGCAAATAATGTCATAAAATAACAGAGTTATCGTCACATGGATATAACGTCCCAAGCATACTCAAGTCAGTCAAACAACGACGTATATCTACTTGTTATGTTCTATTAAATATGAGTACAATTGCTTATGAATCTCAATTTCCACTAAAATGTTTTGATCTCTGTTTTCAAATAATCGTTTCATGCTCTATCAATTTGACAAGATACGTTTGATTGTTTGCAACCAGTTGTCAAATATAGACTGCGGAAAACACATAATATATTACTATGATATGGACGTTAATTCCGAATTCTTTGATTTACCACGTAACTTGAAAAAAGAAACTTTCCAAATTTCAGCTGTTTTCTACTTTAGTCTAGAAAAAGCATTCAGTCCTAATCAATTACTTTATTATCTGCTGTAGTTCGATAAGGATCAAACCAATTAAGCTTATCTAAGGTCCCAAAGTAATTAGTATTTGATGAAAAAGCTATGCATGCTTGGTTTATTTTTTTCCCCCGCTTTTTCATAACAAGATAAGAAAAGGAAATCCATTTCGATCAACAGATTCGTGCATAACAAAAAACAAGAATAAGAAAGTTGTCGGCCTTATTAATAAAATTGTCCTTTCTAATCTCTTGCAACGTGATGTATTTTACAAGTCACAACATCACACATCACACAGAAAACACACAATATAGTGCTAATCTGTGTGTGAATTCTCATTTTTCTGTGTTCTTTCTTCTTGGTATATTTTATTTATCTTGCTAAGCACATGCTTCAATTTAAAAGCTAGTTAATTACATTGTTCAGTGATCTTGAGAAGTAGAAAACACTGGGTTAGTTCTTTATTTTTTGAAGTTTTGGAAGCATAATAAGTTGTACACACGAGGACACTAGTCCATCATGGCTCCCCCATAACCCCCAAGCAAGGATGATTTCTTTGAATGCATGGTTGGCCAGCATGAGCAACAGTATCTTATCTTAAGCCCCCACCTTGTCTTCACTAATGTTTATGTGTGGAAACATCATGCTGATGCCAACCTTACATCAACAGAAAAACACCCAATAAACCTCATGGACCCGCAAAGTGGATCAAACGAGGGAGAATTACTTGAGTATACTTTTTTGAAGTAAGAGAAGTCTCTTATTTTTCATGTCCACCATCTTAGTTGGTCAGTTATTATATATCTCTAAAACTATGTTTATATTAGCGAGAAAAAAAAATGTTTTACGGTGCAAAACAAATAACTTACTCGAGGACAAAAGGAGAATCTCTCTTGCTAGATGAGATATCCAATTGCACATCAAGGGGTGGTTAAGTTTTGTTTGTAATGGTGGGGTTGAAAATAAATTTATTACTCTTGATGGTGACAGTGATGATTAGTACTTATGGTAAGGCACGCGCAGTTCTCTTCCATAGCTTTTTGAAACAACAAAGAGAATAAATATGATTGTCACCACTGCACGCTGCCTTCTCTTTCTGTCTTCCTCTACAAACCCAAGAATTTTGCACACATTTCAGAAGGAAAAAGAATTACCAGAATTTTCGGTAATTGTCACTCCCACAATCATCACCTTTACCCTTTTCTAATACACCAGTAGCAGCAGTAGCATACGACAATACGCAACAATCTCCAATGTCACAACTTTGTAGCAATAACATCATTAAATATAACTGTGCATGCCAAGTATATGTACTCCAGAGAAATTCCTTATCTGCCCATAAAGTTCACAAGAAAGTGTTTATGGTACGTACCATTATTTGATGTGTGTCACATTAATTATGTAAGTCATTAATGTTTCTTACTGTGTTACTTCTTTGAGTCATATAATTGAAGTAGTGTATTTTGAATGATAAAGAACAAAGACTTCCTGTTATTACTGTTATTAGCATGCACATGCTACAGTATAGAGTAAGTGTAACAAAGATATTGGCCTGACTATGATATCAAATCAACTTCAGAAATCCCCCGAAGCTTATTTGTATTCTACTTTACGAAACCCCATGAGGATATTGCGCTTTTCATGTATTGAGCACATCCACTTTGCTAGATTTCTTGGTTTTTACATTCCCAACCCGAATCATTGTCCCTTTTGATTTCGCTACCATCTTCACCTCCTTATATTCCCCTCCCATTCTCCTATCCTATCTACAACACTTCTCTAGCTATCTTTTCTCTTTAGCTCTCTTTCCAATACATCCTTCAATAGCTCTAAGGTTCTGAGTTGCAAGCTAACATGGGGGAGATAGCTTTACCAAATGGCATTGGCAATGGCAGTATTAATGGAGTCAATGGACAAAGCCATTCTCTTAATGGTTACAGGAAGAGTTGTTGGTATGAAGAAGAGATCGAAGAGGACTTGAGATGGTGCTTTGCTCTCAATAGGTACATCTGTTATTTTTGTCCTTAAGCAACTATTACTAGCACATCTGATATAATAGCTTGTTATAATACATTAATTACTATTTTGCTTAACTGTTCAATATGGAAGTTTTGGCTCCAGCAGATCGTCTATATTGAAGTTCTGCATATACCTCGTGGAAAAATTAAAACAAAACACTGTCTCATCCGGTTTATACTTTTCATTTTGAAGGCTCTATTTTCTCTCAAGGAAATAGTTTTGACTGCTCTTTTGGCCTTTTTCATGTTCATTTTACTATTAGTTGTTTGTTTTTTCTAATGATGATTTAAGAAGATTCATGGAAGGAATAAAGCCACAAAACAAGAACGTAAAAGAAGGAAGAGCTTTTTTATTCGGGTTTGATTTGAGTGAGACAAAAATACAGTACAAGTTGTCTGCTACTAATGTCTAGAGTTTTCTTGGCTGTGCATATCACAGACATTTTTATGATTCCAGCTTCTCATGCTAGGAAAAAAGTAAAAGGGATCCTAAAAGTCATAAACTCTTTTTGCTCGTGGCCATGAAAAGGCAGACAACACACAAATGAAAATAAGTTAACTTTTTCACAGTCCGGCGCTGTAGTTACACATCAGAGTTTCTTTTTAATAACGTGTCTGCATTTTTTCTTTCTCGCTTTGTTTGTTATAGAGAAAAAGCTTCTAACAATAGTTTTACGTGGCATATTCAAGTGTTACTTACGTGTAAGTATAATTATTCTTTTATCTTTGGTGCGATTGCAGTATATTGCATACAGGAGCTAGCCAGTACCAAGACATTGCTTTGTTGGACACCAAGCCCTTTGGAAAGGTTCGCAAGCTCATACAACATAAACTCACCTTTATTGATCAAGAACCTAAATTAAACTAGCCTCTTAATATGTGTTCCAATTTCTTCTGCCCTTTTACAGGCTTTGGTAATTGATGGAAAGCTTCAGAGTGCAGAGACAGATGAATTTATCTACCATGAGTGTCTTGTTCATCCGGCTTTGCTTCACAATCCTAAGTACCTCCTTTGATCTATAACACTTTAAGATATGTAGAGATGTAGACACAATTTTTATTTATTTATCTCTTTATCTTTTGTATCCCATGGATTAGCCCAAAGAATGTTTTTATCATGGGAGGAGGAGAAGGCTCTACTGCAAGAGAATTGCTCAGGCATAAGACCATAGACAAAGTTGTAATGTGTGACATAGATGAGGTAAAATCTCTTTGGTATAAATCTAGCTCTTCATTGTATGTTATATATCATGGAATTAAGTATTGACTAGTTAAAATGCGTGTGCTTGCTGGAGCAGGAGGTGGTGAATTTCTGCAAATCGTACTTAGTTGTGAACAAGGAAGCATTCCGTGATCAAAGACTTGAGGTGGTCATCAATGATGCCAGGTTTGATAATTGTGTACTGTGATTGTTGTGTCATTCTTTAATATTTATATTTATATTTTCCACTAAAGTCGAAGCTATTATGTGTCATGTTACAGGGCTGAGCTAGAAGCGAGAAATGAAAGCTATGATGTGATAATTGGCGACTTGGCAGACCCAATTGATGGAGGTCCTTGTTATAAACTCTACACTAAATCCTTTTATGAGTTCATTGTCAAGCCTAGACTGAACCAAGGTGGCATATTTGTGACACAGGTATACTTGAGGCACCATATATGTATCAGTACCCATAAAAATGAAACATAATTAATTAACCTTTTGTGTGTTAAATTCTTGTACTTGTCCAGGCAGGACCTGCTGGAATATTTAGTCACACAGAAGTGTTCTCATGTATCTACAACACCTTGAGGAAAGTTTTCAAGTGTAAGTGATAAGAAAAGATTTATTGTTCTAAACATGTTTTCCCAAGTTTATATAATGCCCTTTTGACATCAATTGCATCAAATTAAACTCATTTCCCTTTGTTTGCAGATGTTGTGCCTTATTCAGCTCACATCCCATCCTATGCTGATATTTGGGGATGGGTCATGGTAAATATTGCTGATAATTAGTTGTTTAGTACTGTGTTATCTACCTTAAGAGATGTACTAAGAAAAGGTTCACCAAATAAAAAAAATGTACAAGGCTGTTCAACTATCGGATAGAACATCATAAGAAATGTACCTAAAGACAAGTTTTGCATACAACACCATAGAAACTCAAGGTGTCATGCCATGGATATTATTGCTAAAAAAATTTTGTCTTTGGAATGTAACAGGCTTCAGATTCTCCATTAGACCTGAATGCAGAAGAGCTAGACCTGAGAATGAGACAAAGGATTAAGGGGGAAAATAGATATCTTGATGGAAAAACATTCACATCCGCCTCAACTTTGAGCAAAACTGTTCGGAAGTCGTAAGTGGAACATTTAGTTCAATAGTTGTATTTCAACTTCTTGCAATGACAATTGTTTCCCTTAACACACATTTGACACTGTTGACAGGCTGGACAATGAAACTCATGTGTACACAGAGGAAAGTGCTAGGTTCATATATGGCCATGGCAAGCAGGCATAACCAAGCTTTGAGAAGTAACATCAAATAGTAACGCAAAGAGACAACACAACAACACAACGCAAGTGAAAATGCTTTGGAGACTTTATTCTATCTTATGCATTTCCCTTTATTTTATTTTTTTTGTTTTTTTTTCTTTTTTTACTTTTGGTGTGTAGTTCACCTGAAAAGGCTTACATGATATATGAATGGGCAACAAGCGGGTCCTATTTTGTGCTTCTTTATGAATCTGCCAATATTCTGAATCTGGTCACTTAAGTGCTTAAAACACAAACATCACTGCTTAAGTTACTACTACTTTTCACCTTTCTCCTCTTGTCAAGCCTTTTAGTTGGGTTTGTTTAATACTAGTATCATCTTATAATGCTAATCATACCTTCTCTCATAATTTCTTAGCCATTTTTTTTTTATTTTGAAGTTCCAAGTTGACAAATAAAACATTATAAATCGAAATAGAACAGATACCTGGTGAATAAGAAAAGATACAAAAAAAAAAATGAATTTTCAGCCTCTGTTATTACTCATTTAGTTAGTTGTTTTTTTATGGTAGTAGCTTTTATATTTCAACCTGCATTTCAAAAGAAAACAAAATAATTTATTTTTAAAAGGAAAGGCTGAAAAACTTAAAAATGATGATTTAATTAACATGAGGAGACATTTGAGCATTAAAAGCAGGTTGCTTGTTCTGTTTCCCAAGTCTAAGGCAGCCTCAAGCATCTATGATTGCAAAAGTGTGCCTTTGGCATAAAGTTATTCCTTTTCGTAATAATTTCTAGTTCGGTTTTTTATTCCACGGATAAAGTAGATATATATTCGATTTTACATGCACCTCTACCAAACTGTTTATATATAATAAATTATTGTCATAATTTAGATACACCTTTCTTGATCCCTGAAGTTAGATCAACCTTTCCCAATGTATAAAGCTAGCCCAATTGGCCCAAAAATGGATTATGCATATTACTTGTTGGCACGCTGTGTTATTTTCCACACTTGCATTTTTTCTAATTTCATCTCCTTTTATTTTAATTCCTGCATTCCCTATCTTACCAGCACCTCTTCTCACCCCATTAGACCATTATTAAAGATATAATTCTCAATCCATTTTCCTCTGAATTCGCACCTCTTTTCATAACTAAACAAATATATATTATAGGAAAAGTCTTTTAATTATTTTATAAAGATGAATTATTTCCTAGAAACTTTCCCTATAATATACTTATTTAGTTATAAAAGAAGCTGAGAATTTACGATTAAAGAAAATGGTTGAAAACTTAAAAACAATTGAAAACTTACAAAATTATGAGAGTAATTTGATTAGTTAAGATTAATATTTTTTTCTTAAAATAATTAGAATTATAATTTTTTTTCTAAACCTTGTATATCTATCGTTCATATTATCTCTTCAATTAGGATTCTAGATGTTATCGAATCAACTTTGGTTAGACCGTCATTGAATTGGTTTAGAATGAGATGTGATCTCTCAAAATTTTCTTTTACTTATGTTACTTTAAGTTTTTTTATAAATAACAACCATGTTTTCTGATTAATGTTAGATAAGTTTTTTTTACATCATTTAAATTATTTTCAATTTATGTCAATGAGAGTCGTTTTTAAATCAACGTCAACGTAAGTTATGATTATTTTTTTATTAATGTTATCAATTTTTTTAATTAATATTGACCAAATTATTTTTTCAATTAATTACAAATTTTTATAAATGAAAATTAGATTATTTTTCTATCCATGCTAGCTAAGATTTCTTAGTTAACATTAATAAGAGTTATTTTTCAAATTTTTGGAATGACTTATCTCTTAATATAAGTTAAGACTAATTCTCCACTAATATTTGTGAAAGTTTTGTCAACTAATGTCATTAAAACTATTTTTTGTTGTATCAAAAGTACAAGTGTTATTAAGTTGTAATTTTTATTCAAATATTTAAAATTCAATAAATTTAAATTATTTTATCCACACAATATTTAGAAGGTTAAATATATTAAAAGTACTAAAAATTTAATATATTTAAAATTTGTAAAATTTTATGTCCAGCATAATTTTAAGATTCGTCAAAACTAGTTTTTATAGTGTATTTAGTGTACAAAGTCAACACTTTAGGATGTGAGAACAAGAAGTCCTGCTTGCAGAAAAATAACCAGGCCACAATTGGGCTATAGTGTGAGTCGTGTTATGTTTTCTCTTTTTTTTTAAGCACAAACTCAAACAAAATGTTCCTTTCTTGTTTCCATTTGAATTTGGAGCAAATGTATAAATAAAGAACTAACAGAACTTGAGTTATCATGAAAAGGCTTGCTATAGTATGTATATACAAACAAACAAGACAGTACCAGGTCTTGTACTGTCACTTATTTATTTTGATACATGTAAAATATTATATTTTAAAATAATATAATTATATAAAAATATTTTATAAAATTATTACTCCAACACATAACTTAAAAAACTGATATATTTTTAAATTGTTAATCTCTGCGTGTTTTTTAAAAAGACAAAAAAGATTTTGGAATAATATAAATTACTAGACAATAACAAATTTTAAATTCAAATCATATCTATAATATAATATTAAAAAATAGATGACATAATGTTAAATTTAAAATTGAAATTATGAAATAAGTATCTAGCTGTATATTATATGGAATTGAATTTATTATTAAAAATGTGTGGTAAAAATGTAGTCTATGAAATACTTTAACATAACAATATAGGTAACCAATATATGTATCCTACATTGTTTTCTATACTATTCATCACATTACTTAGCACGATTGTTTATTAACTGGTCAAAGGTTTTTAACCAGTTTGGATAAATCACTATCTTCACTAGAAAATGTTTTCTTAAATTGGGAGCCCATTAATTTTTTCACCTGAACTTTGAAGAGGAATTTCTGGTTTTTCAGTGAAAGAATTTTAGCACTGAATCTTTATTCTCTTGAATGCTAGAAAAAATCACAATCACAAAAATTCAGCATTTGTTTGGCAAAAATAAATTTGTAAAAAGAATTTAAAAAATCTTATCCTATTCTCCAATCATGTCATGACAAAACATTTTCTTTTCAGAGATCATCTGCATAATGATCAAATGTGACAAATGTTGAAGTGTCAGATTTATCCACAACTTTAATCTTTTATCCAATATTTTTGACACAGGTGAACGAGTTGTCACAAAAATATCTTTTTGAAATAAAAAAAATAACATATTAGTTGCATTTACACTATGTGAAAACCTATCTAGCTCTTCAATATTACAGCTAATCAAAGAGAAAGGAGACGAAAGATGAGGCACGGGAACAGTTGCAGGTCTCTGAATGCCTTTGCTACTATTGGCAGTTCTGTCACTGATGCCTCTGCCATGAGAGTTATTGTGATCCTTCAGCATCCCACTCTTCTTCTGCTCAACTGTTTTCTACTCAACTCTTGAGTTCGCTTTCCCTTCTTTCAATTCACTTTAGAATCTATGACTTAGTGTTCTCCCAAGCCAATAATAAGAAATAGTTTAAGTTAATAAAACTCAAAAGAATAAGTGGTGTAAAAAAGGGGAATGGTGCACACTTTGTGTTCTCCTTTGAACACTTCCTTATTCTCCAAATGGAAGGAGAAATGAGCAATTTTTGGAGTCCCTCATATTTTCCTCAATTAGAGTAGCAAGAAAAGACTATGAGTTTAAGTTTTAAAGTATTGGAAAATATATATAAATTTGTATATTATTTTACTTTATATACTTATTTATATTACATAAATACCTAACATAAATATTCGGACTTCTAGATGTTTTTTCATAATTCTATTTTCTATAAAATCTTTTCTTTCGGTGTCAACTATAGAAGAATCACAAAATATAAAGGTGGACTAAGTAAAATGACTATATGTAAGTGATCACAGGTCGAGCTTACCAAAACTATTCATGTTATCAATAAAAAATAATATTAAATTTAGACTTAGATACCTATTAATAGGTGTGAATATATATTGAAAATCAAATGACTTACCCAATCAGTTAAACCAAATATTTTTTATACATATAATAGAATAGTTTTAATTATTCTTCTTCAACTTAATATTTTTTATTGATTTTCACCACCGTTATCTTTATTGATTTATTTGACTATCAGTAAAACCTAAAATTTTATTGAATTCTTATCTTAATTATTATATAATACATTAAAAATTCAATAATATCTTTTCAATTATTATTATTATTATATATATAAATATAATATATATATATATATATATATATATATATATATATATATATATAAACACTATTACTAATCACATCATAGCATATTTTATTCAATACTTAGAATACTCTCTAAAGTTTGATGATCAATAGTCTGAAAAGGATATATAAATTTTAGTTTTTAATTTCTTGAGTTTTCCTATCTTAAATTTTTGTCTCCTTTGATCATTTACTTGTTAGATAAACCCTAATCTTATAAAATTATTTTGTAAGATAAATCTTTAGATTCACTCATACATATGAAATAATTTTATTATGAAATCTTTAACACATTTTTCTGTTTTTCTGATATAGAGACTATTCAATTCATGTACAGAAAAATTAAATATTTATTAATAATTTAATAACTAATTATATGCAGATTTATTAAACTTTATTAAAATAATTTCTGATATCATTTAGAAAAAATAAATTTTAAAATTACTTTTAAAAATAAAAAATTAACTTACAAAATAAAATTTACATTTACTTATAAATTATAAAATTATCTTATTCCTAATGGGATCCGCAACCCTCCTTCCCATAACTATTGAAAATGCTCCTCCAAATAGAAAAAGACTCCCTTTAAGTAGTTAGATACTGAAAGAAAGACCCATGTGTTTCTTTCCCACAAAAATTATTCAAACTCATAATTTACTATGTTTCTACTTTGTTGACGCGTAGTCCCGTTTTTTTGAGTAACCAGACAAATTTTACAAAGCATAAGCATATTTCTATCATGTGTGCAATTCCGGCACCACTCGTTTAAAATCAACACAACAAGAATTTGTTTACAACCAACTGAACAAGAATTTGAATCGATTAATGAGATTTTATCAGCGTCCTCTGTCTTTTCATGGTGGTTGAGTCATCAATGACAGGCAGGTTTGCATAAGAATGACCGATGCTATTTAATTAATTAATTTGTTTGCTGTTTAGGACAAAACATGTCATATCTTGCGTTATCAAACCCAATTATTTTTTTTTTCTGCTGATCAAACTCGATTATCAAATACCAAAAGAAAAATATATTCTGGCTGTCATGTTTTGTTATATTATTGCCCATCACGTTCTTTGCTACATAATTGAACACAAACTTTCGTCATCACCAAGCAATCTTGCTTAGCGTTGTTGGTAATGTGATTTAACTTTTGGTAAGTAAATATCTATCAGGCATTTATTCTTTCTAAATAAAATGCTATTACAAAACTTCTGATTTCAAACTTTTATTATTGGTGATCTCGATCTTAAATAATTATTGGTTACTTTTTTAATAATTTTTTTTATTTTATAAGACATAAAAGAGTTTCTGATGTTAAAATAAATATAGGTACTCAGAGTGTTAATTATAAATTGGTATGAAAAAAATATCTTTTTTCTTAAACTAGATATCTTATTTATAAGATAAGATTTGATGTGACATGATGAATCATGTTTGAATTATTACTATTGGAGTGATAGGATATTTACAAAGATTTAAATCATTACTATTAAGATAGTATGATATTTGCATATATTTAAATCATTACTATCAGAATAATGTTTGATGTGATGGTGCTTTCAGGTTTGATTTTCTCGATATTGATCTCATACCAAACTGCGACATGTCGTCTAAGACTTATAAGTTTTCGTTCTCAAGTGGAATAATGTCATCCTAAACTGGTTCTCGTCCGTCCGTACATAAAATGTCATAAGTTTAATTATGAAAACCTATTAAAATAACTTATAAAAAAACATGATAAACTTCTCCAAATACATTGATTTTGTGAATTTTTTTATTAATGATTAATCCATGGCAAATAGTCTTGCATGTAACACCCTACAAAATAAACTTCTACTAACACAGCACACATATTTTATAGTAATCTATACTTAATATGCTTCAAAATATACAGTTGTTTTAATCTAAAATTTAAAATATATTTACAAAATATCATATATAGGTTTTTCAAAATGTACTATATGACCATCGGAGAACATGGCGACAACTGGTCAAGTCGACAAGTTGCCGGCCACACCTATGAGCCAATAACTTAGATAACACATAGGCCGACAAGTGTCTGACCACATCCAACGGCGCCCCATGTGACAAAAGCAAGATTGAGTGAACCTTACACCTTCTGCTGACACAGAATACAAAGCAACAATCATATCTCTGATAGGAAGGGCTATACACCTTCCTCCTGACAGAAAGTAAACAAACAATCATCACATATGATAGTATAAGTAGTGAATAGTAAGCAAAGTGAAAGGGACGTTCTAATTGACTCAAATTCCTATTGTACACTTCTAATAACTGAACACTGACTTAAGCATCCAAGTGCCTTCTACAGGTACTGCCCCTGTTGTTCCAAATGCCGGAGACCAGAGATTGACGGAGAAGCAGAACCAGTTGACACTGTTCCCGGCCTCAAGGCTCTGTAAGAACACAAAATAAATCTATTGTTGACAAAATCAATCAACTCAGAGAGTTATATAATCAATCCTTTCTACAAGTCCAAACATCAACTATAATGCACTTATAAGCTCACATTAATAACTAGTGAAGCACAATTTCATCATCCTTCAACATTTTAGATTTTGAATATCTAAATAAAATCTTTATATCAAATCATCACACAAGCAGATTCTATCAATGTTCTAATAAAAATTAAATTTGCAATACCACTAAATTAAATCTTCTAACTTATAATTCTAAAGAAAAAGCTAAGAGTCAGCTTTCCTTATTTAAATATCAAAAACACTAAAAAAAAACTTAAAAATATGAATACTCTAACCTACATTACAGACCAATGATCATACTACATTAAAAAGATCTAGAACTAATGAAGACTACTTTTAAAATATCTGAAAACATATTCAATATATATATATATATATATATTTATATATATATATATATATATATATATATATATATATATATATATATATATATATATATATATATATATATATATATATATATAAATATATAGATTTAAAACGGACTTTATTTAGAAGTAAAGAAAATTATATATATTTTCATTATCAATCTTACCTAATTAATTTAATTTGCTCGTGGATTAAGCATACATAATTGTAAGAAACAATCTTCAATCTAGATTATTACTCAAATCAAGACGAATCTAATCAAGTTGAAATTGTCTATGAGTAAATTGAAAATGACTCTGATTTTCTTAAACAACAAAACATTTTTTTAAGCACTGTTGTGGAAAACTATATTGTGTAATTTCTAAGCGTAATTTCTCTGATTTCTCATGGTATATATTTGTACCAAATAAGCAGCATATATAACTGTTATAAAAAAATCCAACTGAAATAAGTGGCCCATTCTTACACGTGTGACACAAATGACTAAAGTTTATGTTTGTTCAAATGATTTTTCTCACATGTGGTTAGTTAAACAAAACGCGTGAAATCCCAAACAACCATAAAGAATTAAGTTAAAGTCTGCGTGTACAACAAGGTCAATAAGAAAAGAATTCCCCTTTTTTTTTCTACGTAAGGATTAAAAACAGAGTAAAAAATTAACAATAACTCACTTAGACCCTCTTAACAAAAAAAAAAAATATTAATAACTGTGACCAATTATATAAGAAAATAACCAGTTCATGGTTAAAAATCTTGAGAAAATAAAAAAAAAATGGGATCTTAAAATTTAGTCAAAACATTTATTATGTTTCATATATTTCCAATTATAGGAGTTGTGATAAGTCCTATACGTTATTTTTACTTCATAAAAGTAATTATTTTTTATAATAATAATAACAATTATAATGCTGTAATTTAAATTTATGACTCATGACAAAAGAGAATTTTATTTAAGTTTTCGAGTTTGAATTTATTCAAAATTTATGATTAGATTAATCATATTAGGTATATAAAGTAAAATATACGTTTATAGATAGTTTTAACATCAAAATTAAATTATGAACTGCTTTTAATATATTAAAAGTTGATGATTAATATTGAGTTAAATATTTGAAAGAAAAAATCTTAGCCTCAAATTCATCCCAACGGCCCTGGTTGAGTTTACACGTCTAAGTCTTGATGATTTCTATGGTTAAATTTTGGATCCTATCCTGAAGGAGTTATGATATGCCCCCAAATTAGATGAGATTTACAACTTTCGGTTTCTGACAAGTCACGACGATAAAAAACAATTTTAAATAATGATTCTTTGACTTTACTCCTCCTCTCCAAAGTAAAATTAAGATTTCTGCCATAAATTAATAGTGAGATCAGAAGAAGTGAAAGAAGGTGCCAGGTGTTGGCTGTTAAATTATCAAACATGAAACATGCATGGGCATCAGTACTACTTTATGTAGTCCAAATGGTACTACAGCACGAGAATCGAGTATTTGTTCTTAGCCAAAAACCTTATCTGGTTCAACTTTAAAGAATCAAACCTCTAAAGCCTTATTTATCGATGTTGGTGAATGTATTCTACAAACAACACTCTTCAGTTCACATGTCATTATTAAACCACAACTTCAAACCACGTGGATCCGTAGTGAAATTCCAACGCTTCATGGGAACATTTATGTATCTATCTTAAACAAAGGATTAGAGTCTAGCTTAGCTCGCAAAATTATCATGTTTGGTTTGGCTATTTAGATAGTGTTTTCGGCCATTAACTAATTATGTATTTAATGAAAGTTAATCATGTAAAGGCGCGTGTCAAAATTTTCACCATGAAATTTGTTAGAAAAAAAAAAAAGTAACTTATCTTGAGAGAACCATCATAGAACTCACAATCTCAAATAAACTTCTCACAAAATTCTTTCAAATGTTCCTTGATGGTAAAAGGAACAGACTAAATAGAATAAAATAAATGAAATAAAAAATTTACTTTTGCCAACATGAATGCTAAACTCAAGACTTATTGATTAAAAAAAACATGATTAGAATTACAAGGATAAATATGATTAATCAAATTTTTAAATATAAATTGTAAAACCGATTTTTGTGGACGACGCATTTGCAACTATAGAATGAGGACGACAACGGATAAAGTGACATATAACGTGTTCCACTTATTTTCTCAGCCCACTTTTCTATCCCCAAAATATTTTGCCTTGCAACGTAACATCTTATAGCATTTATATTATTTATTAGTTTTATGTTCTAGTTCTAACATTATTGTTTTTATTAGAAAATTAGTGTTTCTCATCCTTTGTGATACAGCTCATTTTTTCACTAGAAACTTGTGTTTCAAAATTATGATATAATATGTTATTGACTTTTTGTAAGAGAAGAAATATATTGCGACGTGAAAGAAGAGAATTTCAAAATATCACAATTTTTCTAGACTCTAGTTCGTATATTGTTTCGCTATTATTGACGTACTTTATAACAAGAGGAACTTTCTATTTTTATCTTTGATCTGGTTAGGAAGAAAAATGATGAAAAAAGGTAGAAAAATAATGAAAAATATATTACTTTTTAGTATGAATAACAAATAAACGCATTCTTGGGATTATTATTTGAATCTATTTTGATTTTAATAAAAACTGTTACATATAAATATAAATATATTTATTTTTTTAATTCAAATATGAGAATAAAATGTGTATATAAATGTATTTTCCCTTACTTTTCTTATTTTTATTTCTGTCTTCGTATCCAATCTCATTTTAAATTTTATATATATATATATATATATATATATATATATATATATATATATATATATATATATATATATATATAAATTCATTAGATAATTTTAAAAAATTATATTTATGGTTATTTTTAATTCTTAATTTCATAACTTATTTTATTATATAATTTTTGTTATTTTATTCTTTCAATTATTGAAATTATTTAAAATTTACAAAGTTCGCTACTTTTCTACTTATCATAATCTTAATTACACGTTCTTTTCTATTTCCATAGTTTTGTTGAAATGTATAACTTTATTATAATGAACTATTGCTTAAGATAATACAGTCTCATTCTCTCTTAACATAACATTGGATAGATTACTCTTGAGTTCAGTAAAAATAATTGAATAGACTAATTTATTTTCTATTCATGTAATTTTTTTTCTTTTTTACACATTCTCCCATTCATTGTAAATTATAAAATGTTATCTTGTAAAATAAATCTAAGAAGTTAAAACATATTCAATTGATTCTGGAACTTCATCTTAGGATTTATTTGAAGGAGTTATGCATCACGTTAAACAATTAGTTCTTCACAAACTCGACGAAAAAAATGTGCATACGGAGGGAAATGGGTACTCTTGGCATACAAATAAGAACAGTAACAAAATGTTTTGTAGATATATAAATTGGAGAATAAGTTGTTTTAGCTAAATTATATTTTGTCGTATACTAAATAGCCTTATCACCATTTGCGATAAAAATTAATAAAAAGTTATATATTTTCAAAGACTGTGGATTAAAAATATATCAATTATAATGTAGATGAACATAGACTAAATTTTAACACAAGTTCAAATACCCCAAACATATTTTTCTATTTTTAAATAGTTAAAAAAAATTAAATATGCATATGTGAGGTGTAACAGAAATGCGTGACATGATTGGTAAGACAATGCCAATTCCTGAATTTGTCCCTATTTACATATCTGACGCGGCGAAAAGGAATGAACCGATGTTCCGTAACTTAAATGGTTATCACAACTCAATTAAAGAGTTTAATTTTTATTTTTACTAGTTGACACTTAGATTTATATTTGTAAACTAAAACATGAAAAAAAAAACTATTTACTAAAAACTGGAAAAAAAAATAAATAAACATGTTAGTCCTATTATTGTAAATTTTCTACTTAAAATCAACGAAAACAATCTAATTTGAAAGTTGTATTCAAACTGGTAATATGAAAGATAGCATAAAGTACTCTAACCAAGATAGAACCCTTTTAGTGGTTTCGCATAATCTTGATTAAATATATTGCTCAGTTGTTGTGTTGTGCACTAATGAAAGTTCAGATATAGGTGATCTTTGAACTGGTTTTATAGAATTTTTTCTCTTACACATGTCAACATTATTAAAATTCTAATAAACTAAAAGATATACAAATATTCTTTAATTATAGAAATAAATACAAATTATATATTCAGAGGTTGAATTTTGCTATCACATTAGTCTTATGTAAATTTTTTGAAAAGTGACATCAAAATAACATATATATATATATAACAAATAGTTGATTTGATATAATAAGTATTACTATATTTAGTTTTCAATACAATAAAAAAAAATTACATTTTTAGTATCATAATTTTAATTTTGTTAGAACTCCATTAATAATTTTTGTGATAGTTTTCTTTAAATCATGTACAATAAATCATCTTCTTAAAAGTTTAACAAGATGATTAGAAAGTTTCACGAAAGAGAGAGTAAATATTTTTTTTTTCTTTTTATATCTTCTTGCTCTATTATTATTGAGAACCGAACCATTTTAAATTTGTAAAGTAAAAAACAGAATAATATGTTTTTTTAATATTAATTGCTTATTAATGTTAATTATTTTCTTTTAATAACCACATTTCACAATTATTAAAAACTAAATACATATTTAATTACTTAAATTACTATTAAATTTTAAATAAAATTAAAAGAATGATATTAATATTGTGATTTCTTTGTTATCATACTGAAGACAAAATACATTAATGTTTATTATATTAAATTAGCTATTTATTCATATATACATATTTCTTTTCAAAAAGAACAAAATTGGAGAATAAAAGAATACAAAACCAACGTCTTAGAACACGTTATCTCCAAAGTGTTATTGAGAGTATTTTATTGAATAGCTTTTCAAAAAGTTGAAAATAAATTATTAAATTTGCATATCTGAGTTGTAACACAAAGCCGTGACACGATTGGGAGGATAATGTGAAGTTCCAATCTTGTCACGATTTCTGTTTCCGATGTCGTATTGGAGTCAATTATGATTCCATAACCTGTATATTGTTTGTTTGTGAGTAAAATAATATTAACTTTTTATTATTAATGTCGGAGGAAAAATGAAAAGATACTTTTTTTAGTTTCTTCTATAATAATTTACCTAAAAATGTTACGATTAAGGAAAAGCATGATGTGTTACATTTATTTTTGCTTTACTTTTCTAAAAGTAAATCATTTTTATCATATAAAAATAAAATAAAAATAAGAAAATAATATAATCAAATGCTACCTATTTCAATTAAGTTCTTAGAGATTATTCTTTTTATTTCATTTTTTTTCCTTGCGTATCTTGAACAGTATAATACACATTTGAATGTGATATTTACATAATTGTTCCACTACCGAACTACAACACGCTCTTGAATATTATATGGAATTATTGTTTCATCTCGTCCAAACAAATACATTTTTGCTGTAAAAAATAATAAAAAACACTTTTCTCAATATTATTTTATTACAACATATTTGTTATTATTTATACATTATATAATATAATTTGAAAATAATAAACCTTTTTTATCAATTATCATTTTTTTTAATTTTGAGTTATTTTTGTCAGTAAATAAAAATAATCAGTTGGTGTGGTAATTCAACATAGATTTAGCTTGAACTACAAATTATATTCCATTTAAATAGAACTGAACTGAAACCATTAAAACCGAGAGAACCCCGTTTTTAACAACTCTAGTAGTTAAATGGAAAATTTATGTTGAATCAACCATAATAATAATAGTACCAGTTTTTTTATTAGACTCTAGTTTGATTTTGATAACACTCAGCTTGGTTAACGCTTAAAAGGTTCCATTCAAACATGTAATAAGATGTATGTAGGGTTTTCAAAACGATGGACTGACCCAGATCGAATTTATCTTCAAAGTCTTATTTAACCTATGTTTTAAAAGGAAAATGTTTTTTTTTTTCTAATCTAATCTTATATTAGATCCGTAGACTAATATTGTTATTTTTGGCCTAGTTAAAAAAATAAATAAAATAAATAAAATCTATTTAAAAAAATATGATATATTATTATTTAAAAGTCTAAAGTTGAAAATTCAATAAGAATAAGATATATATTATAAAATAAAAAATTGTATTATATAATAGCAAATGCTTTTTGACCTGTGTTATTTGAAATAATTCTATTAGTGTTTTCTACGACCATCACATGTGTAAATTAAAATAAGAAGTAAAAATTCATAAAAGGTGTAAATTAAAATAAGAAATACAAATTTATAAAAGTAGACAAGTGTTTTATATCAATATGAAATTAATAACATTAATTAAACCACCATAAAATAACTACTAAACAGTAAAAGCTAAAGAGGGCTAAGCACTCCTGTCCTTCAACATTTATTTACTACTTACTATGAAAAGATAGCATCTAATTAGCATAAAAGAACAAACGAATTAACTCATGAAAAGATAGCACCTAATTAGCATACCAGAATAAACGGAATAACTCATGAAAAAATAGCATCCCATTAACATAAAGGAATAAACAGATTAATTCTTAAGCAGGTGAACTAGTCCCTCTTTAACACATTCGATAAGATCAAACAGGTCATACTTAAACAAACTTATTTCTATTTAAATTATTATTTTTAAAGTTTATCATAACTTGAATCATAAATCAGACTTACTATCATTTATGTATATATTATTTTTACTTTATTTTTTATCTTTTAATTTCTCTCTCTCTCTCTCTCTCAGTTCTCCCTTGAATGACAAAAGTGTATTTTACATCTCATATTCAAAATTAATTATATAAAAATAAAATCACAATATGCAAAAAAAAAAATCTTTTTAAATATTGCATTCTTGAAAGCTTTTTGTTTCTATTTAGTTATTACTTTTAAAGTTAAAATCAACATTATTTATTTATTTATTATACTTTTATCTTTTAGTTTACATATAAATCTTATAAACACATTTATTACTATATAAAAATACAAAAGATAAAGTATAAATCTTATAAATATTTTATTTAAGTTAAAATTTTATTTTATTTCTTAATTTTTCTAAAAATATTAAACAATTTTTGTAAGAATCAGATTTTTAAATCTACTAGAGGTAACTTCTTAAAAGAATGTGGATTAAAATTCTAAAATATGTCTATATAATCTATATCTATATATATTAATTTTAGTTATTTACTTTTATTTCTAAAATTCCATTGTTTTACATGTTTTTTTTGGATTAGAAGCCGCCGTAGTTGATAGATAATAGAGTTTAATTATACAATTTAAATAAATAAATTTATGGCTTTTCAGTAAATTAATATTTTCCTCACATCCTTGGTTCTCTTTGTTCTTTGAGTTGCACGCATGAGATTTCTTGTATGATTGTAAATTGATAAATGCTACTTTAGGACTCTCCTAATTTTGTTGCGAATATATATATATATATATATATGATATAAATATTTTGTGTTATCCTTGTATGGGTATGATGTTGTTTTCCTTTTTTAAGAGTCTTATTATAAATTACAAGTGTTGTTGTCCTTTCGTGAGTATTATGAAAAATGATACTTAAATAATATTGTGATTCTTAAGGGTCGAATATTAAACAACCAACTTATTAAGAAAACAAGACATTCTAATTTTATTTATAGTATAATAATATAGATAACACTTCAACTAGTTAGAAGGTAATGAAAATAATAAATATAACATTAAAATAAATGTATTATATCACTGTAAAATAAGAAAAATGAAAAAAAAAAACATATTTCAAGATATTCTTAATAGAGCAAGTATTAAACTATTTTAGAACGTGTTTAATATTAATCTTTTAGAAAAGTAAAAAATAATAATATTTTAAATTATGGATGTAGTTGCAAAATAAATTGATTTGAGGGTATATTAACATACATTATTATATATATATAACAAAGAAAAATACCATAAAGTTTGGAACGATATAATGAATAAATGAAAAGGACACAATAATAATAAATAAAAGAATCTTATTTATGTGTCCATGAAATTTCCTTTTGAGTGATTTAAAAAAATCATAGTTACGAGTTATTACGGTGTTATTATTGTTTGAAAAAATTGTCTCATTTAATTAAAGTGTATGAAAAAAAATAAATTCTAAAAATACCACTTCGATAAGTGTTTAAACAAATGATAACTGAATATACAATGAAGATACGAAGGTGAGTTGGATCTGTAAAATTAATATATTTTATTGAATTGGTGGAATAAACTTGTCTTACCTTAATGCAAAATTAATATAGGTATAGATAAATCGACTTTGTCATTAAATATATTCAAACAACATATAAAAAAATAAACATGTCTCAATATCTTTTACCTACACCTATGTAAACACATTAATAAGTAGAGATGTTAAATAAGATTATATATTTTTTTTAGAAAATTAATAATGCGCCTGTTTAAAAAGTTCATTTGAATTTTCTAATCAAAGCTGTTAATTTGAATTTTCTAATCAAATCTTTAAGGTTTTGTTTGGTTAAAGGAGTGAATTTGAAAGAATTTGGTTAAAGGAGTGAATTTGAAGGAATTTGAATAAATTGTGTATGAATGATAAGGTTGTTTGGGTTAATGGATAGATAGTAAGATTTTAAGAGATTTGAGGAGAATGTTTGTGAAAGTTTATGAATGATTTGATAGATGTTATAGATTTTTTTTTAATTGATATATTTGTGAAATTACTAATTGATTGTTGTGAAATAAGATGGTAAAAAATTAAATATAATGAATTTGTTGTGTGAGATTTTTAACTTTTTTTGAAATAATGAAAAAGTACAATTACAATTTTTCCTTTAAATTAAAATAAAATAATTTTAAAAAATTATGACATTTTTGTATTATTTAGAATTATTTTGACATTTTAAAAATTTTAAATTAAAAATATTGTTTCAAAGTGTCATGACACAATATACTTACTTATAGGGGTGTTTCTTAATTTCCAAAGTCATCATATACTTATAAAGGTATTTTGTAATTCAAACTTACTTATGTTTCCTAATTTTCAATTACATTCTTACAAATCTCTTCCGATGATTGATTTACTAATCTTTTGTAATCTATCTTTCAAAATTAGTTCAATCAAACAAACTTTATCCACAATCATTCATCCTCTTATATAATAAAATTACACAAATTAATTCAACTAAATTGGACGGTTCTTTTTAGGTTTGCTCAATTTGTATTTTAAACTATTCCCTGTCATTAACTTTGTTAAAAAAAAATAACTGAAAAAAGCCTATTTTTTTTTTAAATATACTAACCTGAGAATTTAATTTAAAAGTTAGCTAAGAAAACTACTTAAAAATTCTAGACAGAAACCTCAAGTCTCTTTTAGTCTTGTTAAAAAACTTGAAGTGTGCGGTGAAGTTTAATTGAAGTCTTGTATTCATACTTCAATTTGAAAGAAATTCAATTTATTCAAAACAAATTTATATTGAACTTGATTGGCCTGAAATAAAAAATATGTACTAAAGAAGCTCTAAGAACTTAGAACGAATAAAAAAAAAAGTAAAGAGCATAAACTGATATTTTGGAGCAGCAAGAAGTATGTCTGATCAGTGAGAGGAATAAGTTCAGAAAATGGAATAAACTAAAAAAATACGAAGATTGTAAATTGACGGGTTGATGTGGGTGTGAATCAAGCAGGGTGGTTGCAATTATAATAATGCTAGTATTATTAATGAAGTGTATGATACTGGGTTGGGGGTATTATCGTCCACGCAAAGATTTGGCGCGGATATAGCAGTTAGTAAAAGGCACTTATCGTGTGGACCCCGCGTCTACTCGGCTTCCAAATTCGAAACGGTGACGCAGCGATCCTCCCATCACCAATGTCTATCCAACCCACATGCTCCACGTCATCTCCTCTCTATAAATTCCCCTCCCTTCCCTGCATTCGAAGCTCGCTTCCTTCTCTTCATTTCGCATACCATTTTACTCTTCATTATTCTTCTCCTCCTACCATGGGTATTACCCCCATCGCTTCCCCTTTCGACGCCATCATCTTTGGTGAGTACAGGCCCACGCATGCTTTCTCTCTTTCTTCTCCCTTCCAAATCACTCTTTCTTACTTCTTAATTTTAATAATTAAACAGATTTGGACGACACCTTGTACCCCTCCACCACCGGAATCGACCGCTGCGTCAAGAGGAACATCGAACTTTTTCTCATCGAGAAATGCGGATTCTCAGAATCCAAAGCTCTCACTCTCCGAGTTGAACTATTCAAAACCTACGGAAGCACCCTCGCCGGTTTGCGAGTCAGTATAACGCACCACTTCAATTTCCATCAATGTCCCTTCCACAACTCACAATAATACTAATAATATTAACAATCTCTCTTTCTTACTTTACAGGCACTTGGCTATGATATAACCGCAGAGGAGTACCACAGGTCAGAATAACACCAAACAAATTTTATATATTAACACTAAACAAACTTGCCTTACACCTAAACTTTTCGCTCTCTTCACTTTCAACCAGTTTCGTCCACGGAAGGCTACCTTACGACTCGATCAAGCCTGACGTTCAGTTACGGAACCTCCTCTGCACTATCAAACAAAGAAAAATTGTATGTATCTTCTCACTGGACTTTTCTTTCCTCTTTTTTTATTATTACTATTTTATTCTTATTTTCTTATCTTCGTTTAAGGTTTTTACCAATTCGGATAGGATTCACGCCATGAGGGCCTTGGATAGGCTTGGGATCAGGGACTGTTTCGAGCAAGTTATTTGCTTCGAGACTATTAACCCGAATCTTCCCAACGCGACCCGACCCGACGAATTTCCCGTCCTACTCAAACCCTCGCTGGACGCCTTCAAGATCGCGCTCCACGCCGCCAACGTGGATCCTCGTCGTACGGTAAGGGCGCCGACGAACTGCCTTACTGTGTACAATCACGTTAAATTAATACAAAAATCAGCAATAATTAACGGTATCAGAAACCTAAACCAAGGACTTCTAAAATAGTTAGTTAATCGCAGGGATCCATTAGTTCTGAAGAAAATCACTTTCTAAATATTGATCCAAATATATCGAAAATACACATAAAAAGGTTTCCAGATACTTTCTTTACAAGGCGACAAAAGTCCAGAAACGAAACGGGTCGTCACTTCCTGTTTCGCGATGTCTTTTTTCGACAGTGAAAACTTAATTAGACTATTATATAAGGAAAAAGTCAGAAAGGGTGAGTTTTACTTTTTATTACAAATTATTGAGATGCATAACGAGTAATTGTTTATTAAAAGAAAAATAATATTTTGATCCTAAAAATAATATATTAAGATTTTAAGTTAAAAATAAAATATATATAATTTAAATGTTATTATTTTGAGTTGTGAAGTAGATTTATTTTATCTCACCTTCCTTTTTTATTGCAGCTGTTTCTGGATGACAGCGTTAGGAACATTGCCGCGGGAAAAGAAATGGGTCTGCATACAGTTTTGGTAATTTCTTAGACGACGTCGTATACACGTAGTACAACTAGCATAATATTGATTGAATGTTATGATAAGTGGTGTGTTTGGAATGTTTGAAATAGGTTGGGAAGACAGTGAAAAGCAAGGAAGCAGACCATGCAGTGGAGTTTGTGAATAACGTGGCGCAAGCGATTCCGGAGATATGGGCAAACAAAATGGACGGTGAAGATGAAAAGATGACACGTACGAAAAGCGAGTTGGAGTCTGCGTTAGCCATTGCTGTGGCTGGAGCTTGAAAACTGACCCTTTGTTTGGATATGGGATAAGGCTTACGTTGTACATTCCCAACCAACCCAACCATCTAAGAAGTTAAAATAATAGAGCAATTACAAGGAAGACAATAACAATAAATTACATGGCCCCTAGGCAATTATTTGCGTCATGTTAATCGTGTGAATATTGTATCATATTGTCCCATCAATAAAATAAATTTCTCTCTCCCAGCTACTTTTCATTATCTTTCTTTACAGGGTGCCAGAATATTCCAGAACCGTTTCACGTCGTCTGAACTCCCATGTCTTCCAAAATGTTATTTTATAGGTTTTCGGGGAGAACAAAGGCTAGTTACCGTATGAACCGTAACTTTTGCAAAAGGTCGTTGGTATTTCACCAAATGCCAACATTAAAAAAGAAACATGTTACATCACTTCACACAATTAATTAATGAAATATCTTTGCATTGGTCATGACAATATTGTTGGAATAATTATGTAACTATGCCTGTTAGATTAATGTTTTTCTAACAGGTTTTTCAATATATGATCCTACCTTTCTTCTAACAGGTTTTTCAAGATATGATCCTACCTTTTATTAATCAATTATACATTAATTTATCCAGTAATAAAAAAATATATGGTGAGAATATGTCAAGAGAGAACAACTTTACCGCTTTTAATTAAGCGTACGTCTTTTTCAAGCTTCACCTATTGTCTTTTTAAATACATTTTTAAAAATAAAGACTAGCATTTAATACTGTTACCAATTTGTTGGGCAGTGGACAGTTTTTTACCAAACATCTATAGTTTTGAACTTATCCAATATTAGCCAACACAAATTATGCAAACCCATAAACAATTTTAATGGAGTTTTATTAAATATTGAAGAAAAATATTTCTGGTATATAATGATATTTAGTTGATGTCATATATAATTGTAATCTACTAAGCATATGTTAGGACAAATTTTCCCCTCGTGAATTTTAGGAAACAAAAATATAAAATAAAGTTAATTTATTAATAAATTAAAACTAGTTTATACACATTTAAAAATAAAAATTTAGAGAATTTATATGAAATAATTTCTACTTATTGATTTATATATAAATTAATTTTAACTTTTAGAGAAATTATTTTTTTCTAAAAGTTATTATGCTTCTTTTTTCATACGTAAATCTTAAGCCTTTTCTGATTGAGTAGTGATTAAGGCAAGAGGACACACACTCAACGCAAGTGACTGAATAGTTTCATTAATCTATAATTGAACTTATAATAAGTAATTAAAAGGCCTAATGATAATGAAGAGTAACTAACATGAGTCCTACTCATCAAGAAGCAGTCATCATGACCTTCAGATCCATTTACATATAAATAAGATAAATTTCCGACATGAGATACATTCATTTACTATATATATATATTAATATTCACAAAAGTACCAAGTAAATAAGATTACTAAGAAAACACGTATCCAAATTTTAAATACAAGTAAAGTAAGTACATGAAAGAAAGATAGCGATGGCCAGCCTGTTGCTGATGACAATATTTCTAAATCACTGATAAATTCTTGATACAATTAGAGAATAGCTCTATAATATTAAAGCATTTTTTTTCACGTTTGTCTTGGTGAATATCATATTTAACAAAAATCTCAGAATGAAACGAATTTCTTTTTTTAACTAAGATTTGAAATTAAAATTGAAATTTTCAACCCACTTTCAAAATATATATATTTTTATCACAATAACCGTGTAACTAGTAAAATAATAATAATAACTAACGATTGAATAATTGATGACATGCTATATCTCCCTAACTGAGCTCATCTCGAATGGTTTAACTATGGAAAATTACTTACTGCATCCTCATTTTTGAACGTGCAGCCCACAGTTGAGTGAAATGACTCAATTGCTAACAAAGTAATGGGTCACAGTATTGGCCCAGTATTAAGATAAGTTAGGACAACTTTTGACGGCTTCTTCCTACACCTACACCTCTATAACTTTTTCCTGACTGCTTCTTTTTGCATATAAGTTTTCTTGAGGCACCTTCAAAATTTTAAAAAGTTTCAAATTTACCTTTTATGAAAGCATGAATTTACTCTTGAAGTTTTAGAAGGAATATATCAGTAAACATCGAGGTAGTTAGATATGGCTGAACAGAAATTGAAAGCATGAAAGTGATGGTGAGGTGTAGTGATTGATTGGTGACGTTGTATAGCGATGGATGTTGCGGAATGAAGTATTCTGTAACTGTGTTACAGATTTGGACGATTTCGTAATTGTGTTTGGGGATGAATTGCGTTTCGAAATGAATGGCAGAATGGAGCATTTCGAAATTGTACAATTGTTCTCCGCATCTGTAGCAGAGTTACGATAATTAATTTTGAGACGCAATCCAATCCCAAATTGCAAATCACACCAAATTTTTCTAAATACTTTATAAATCCAAAAATAAATACCTCAAATAATTTTTAAATATGTTGGTATTCAAGATTGACGGAATGAAAATACTAAAAAAAACATTCAACAAAAAGGTAGCTGTGCTTGAAGATGGCGCCGAAGAAGTGAAATGAAGAAAGGTTCGTGAAAAAGTAAATATGAGAATTTTAAGATAAAAATATATTTTGATCTTCATAATTCTATTTTAAAAGTATTTTGGACCGAATTGATAAGTTTGGAAGTGTCCAAGCTTGCTTCTTCCTGCACCTCTAGAGACAATGTGAATGGACGAAATATCGTTGAGGAAATGTTTAAAATTACTCTAATACCCCAAATACATTTTACTCTATATCTTCATATTATTCGTGCGCTGATCCTTAGGAGAATTTCCGCCGCTGCCTGCACCACGTGCACCGTTGTTAGGTGAGCTTTCCTATTAGCGCTGCGCCGCTCTCTGCTATTTTACCGCTGTCCGGTGAGTTTCCCTGCTACCACTGCCTGTGTCATTCTCTGTTGTTGCGCCGCTGTCTTCGCTGCTTACCTTTCTTCACCGTCACTCTCAACACTCCAGCAACTCCTCACCACCACGAAAAGACCACCACCAACCACCACGACCCACCACCCACACCCAATCACCTCTGCGGTCATCAACACTATACAACCGCAACACTAAAACTCCGACAACACACGACCATTTCATCCCTCGCCCACTTTTATTTTATTTTCTGCAAGGACACAGTCTTTTTCATATGAATTTTTTTGGAATATAATATTTTATGGAGGTACAGGAAGAAGCCACGGAGGTGCAGGAAGAAGCCGTCCAACCTTTGAGTTATCTAACCCAACCTCTATCAGGATGCATATTATTTAATTTCATAAATGACTTATTTTTAAAGTTTAATCATAATCCTCTGTTGATGTAAAAATTACACTTTCAGCAGTAAACTTTATGATAAATATAATTTTTAAAATAATTGTTGTGAAAGTCAATAAATTTATCGTAATCCATATATTAGTTTTGTGAATTTTTTACGGAAATATGAATATTATGGTTCAATAACAATATTTTTTTATTTTAGTTGATAGATTTTTTTAAGTTAGAAAAAAAAAAACATAAGTAGAAAATTTTTCACATCTCACTTATGCTTCTTCAAAACTTTCTGCAGAGTGTGTTCTGAATATTTGGATTGAAAGGTGGTTAAGTTGCTGCCATTTTAAACGAGAGTTATGATGTGATGATATTTTAAACAAGGGTGGTTAAGTTTTTGTGAAGATGTTTATAAACAACAACATTTGCTCATAGCCTAAATAATGTGATATGTTGAAGTGATCCAAAATAATTATAATTACGATTTTGTGTTCCTTTTATTATATAATTTTTGTATTTCGTCTCATAGACTGGTCTTGTAAGATGTAGTTAAAGTTTTGATCGCATCAAATTTAGATTGAAATGAATGACTCAAGATCAGAACAAGGGCAAACTCTTCCTTGACTCATCCCCATTACCTTCTAGGATTCCATATCAGTAAAAATAGGAGAGGGGGTTCTCAGTTGTAGCTGGTTATTCCGCCACAGCGTTACTGCAACTGTGAACATTGTAGAGCTATCTATTGGACCATTATTGAAAAAAAATAGGTTTTTGTCGTTGTGTTCGTCATTGATCGTGGGTGTTATGTAGAGTTGCTACGGTTTATAACGAGGAATACATAGAAAACGTTGTGCTATATACATGTAAGCCTGGTTGAACGTGATATAGTTGGAGGATCCATACGAAATGTAAAACATCCAATTCATTCATAATAACCGAATTCTCAAGTCAGGTATTTCTCCTGAAGTGTTGGACCGTTGGGGGTATTAATCTGTTATAGGTTTGATCAAGGTGAAGCAAATGAACATTCCAAAACATGTTGCAGACGCACTCATAATAAAACAATAGTAAACACAAAATCCGAGAAAGAAAATAGGTATAAAATTAAGGCAGAGAGAGTTTAGCATTTGTGGCATAAATTTGACAATAAGTACATGAGCAGATAGCACATGAATGAAGCACGTGGTGCTTACAAGTCATAGGGTTGCTTGCCAGTGAACTTGACTTCAATGGGACTAACATTCTTACCAATAGACCTGAAGTTTTGGCCAACCCCTTGGCGTCCCGGGTTGACCTTCTCAGGGTAGACACCGTCCTTGGGGTGCAAGTACTGAACTTCCCCATTGGGGAAGACCCTGTAGAACTGGTAATTGATCTTGTACTTGGACCTCAGTCTAGTTCCAAGAGCCAAACACTGTTCCTTCCTTGCCAACTTCAAGAGGTTGGGACCCTGCCTCATGATGGCAGCACCCCCAGTGGGCATTTCAAAGATCTGTTCTTTCGGAGACTCCCATGTGATCACATAGAATTCCTCCACCTGGGCCTTCCGCAAAAGCCCACCAGTGCTGCCTCCGAAGATCGGGGAAGGAGTGTTTGGGTCCAGTTCCGGTGGGGTGAACCCAACGGGTGCCTCTTTTTTTGCTGGCTCTTTTGTTGCTGCCTCTGCGGCTTCGTCGGCAGCTGCAGCTCTGATTGTCTTGGACAACTTGAGGGGCTTCGCGGAGGGGAAGGAAAAGCTGGTGGATTGCTTCCATGGCACGGAGGCACGGTCTGTGGGTTTGAGACCAGAAAAGGGTGGGGTGAAGAGGGAGGCTTGGGTTGCCATGGCCATGGGTAAGAGCAGCAGAGGGTTTGAGAAGTGTTGGGTTGTTGTGTTGTGAGAGATCAATGAGAAACAAAAGGAAAGAGAGTAAAGAAGTATAGATGGAGAAGATTTTGGATGGGTGGTGTGGATTTGGATATGGATAAGTGGATATGGCTTGGACCAATTACAATCTAAGATTTTGATTCATCCTCTCACCCACACCTCACACCTCACACCTCACACCTCTTATTCATCTACTCACTGTGCCAGTTCCATAAGATTTTTCAAAAGGATATTATTAGAAAAAAAAAGTTTCTAAAGTAAAAGAGGGTTTGAAAGTTTGTGACTAGTTGCTCATTGCTAATTTAATTTTTGGTTTCATTTTAATTTTCTGAGTTTAAAACTACTTTTGTTTTATTTAAAGTGTTTTTGTTAGATAAAATAGCCACTTTATGAATTTTTTACATTCATTTCATTTTATTTGTTATAACAAATATCTATTTGACATAACATTTTTCTGCAGTTTACTATGTCATTAGTTTAACGAAGTTATAGTTATAAGTTGATAAAACGATCAATTTAATAACAGTAATAGAAATAAAGTGGATTTTTTCTTACATTTAAGAGATTGATTTAAAATAAAAAATTTAAATGGAAAGCAAGGTTATATTTTAGTCAAGTGTACATTGTACTTCGTTTTTTAATGTTGTTATCTTATCATTATCCAAGCGAATAGTTCAGGAAAATTTTATTAAAATTGTTATTGTAATATAAAAACAATTTTTAAATATTTTAAACTGTATACAATTTAAGCTTTATGTTATAGGGTGAAATATTTGAGAATAATGGGTTTAAACTTTGATCTTCTAGCTTTTGAATTGAAGACTATTTGTTTTAATAATTTTCAAGTTAATAATGGACGTTTATGAAAGAAACTGAGATGGTGACCCAATGGATATTTTCTCTGCCAAAATTTTCCTCCTCGAAGATGAACCTCCCTTATCGAATTGGTTTATAGAACCAATAGTCAATCTACTTATGATTTGCAGCGATCCTTGACTTCGACTGAGAGAGAGAATGCAACTCCATTCATATCCATAACCATTTACATTGTGTCTTTAACCATAAATTTTTTAGCTAATGTTATTTGAAACCAAAGATAATGAATAATTTAACTTCTCACCATCTTAAAGAGCTTATATGTATCATATGCACGATTTTCCTAAGATATAAGAAGTGTTTCTCGATGAAAATTGAGGGATTAGAAATTACAAGTAATTAAAAAACAAAAATAGGGATTTCAAAAACTTAGGAAAGATAAACCAGTTTCAAATAAAATAATGTACAAAAATAAAATAAAGAAAATAAACATTAACTTTGAAGATATAACTGAAAAATAAAATAAAATTGTGATGGTCACTAACCCAAGCTTTCAAATGAAAGACCAAGTAAAAAAAAATCACATGAAAAACGTAGGTTATATTAGATGAGTTTCAAGCTCAAAATAAATTAATATTAATCTATGAAAATAATTTATTAAAATGGAAAACAAAAATTATATTAGTTGACACACTGGCGAAATTAAACAATTTGCACTACCCTGAATATACTTGGCCCAATTTCATGTGTGCAAGTCCACCTCTAAACACGTCTGTCACTTGTTTGTTTAAATCTCATAAAAGTATCGTTTAAAAGTTACTTGAAACCAACTAACTAAATCAAACATAGTAGAACAAGAGCCTCTTGAAATACTGTAAAACACAACACAATAATAAACAGTTGCAGGTGTAATCACAATAAATGCATAGAAAAGTAATCATACAAATTGTTAACCAAACTCCTTGGTTAGCCATAATTAATTGAGAAGATATACATGTATATATAAGGTAGGAGAGGTGTATTAGATGGATATACTGTTGGGGATTCCCTTGCCAGTGAGTCCACCCTCCTTGGAATAATCAGAGGTATTGGGATAGAGAAGTGTGTAAGGCACCTTCACTGCTCCATTTCTGTTTTTCAATCTCTTGTCCTTGTTCCTTTCCATAATATTCTTTTCTATTTTCAACAACTTTTGTCTGAACCGCTCGAATGCTGCCAATGCTTCAGCATCTAAAGTCCATTCAGCGTTTTCACATTGTCCAAGGTAAACCTCTTCAGTAGAGTGTCTAGACAGAACTTCTATTAGAGACACACCAAGGAGGGTTTGGAACTGGGCAGTGATTGTTTTCAGGAATGCCAAGTCAGGGTCTGACTCAAGCTCCTCGTACTCTGGGGTACCTGGCTCAGGCATGAACCTACGACTCACTGTTGGACGATTAGGGAGGTAGCCAGCATAAGGGTATTGTCCAAAATTCACAGCTGCATGGAAAGCAGAAGCCAACCAGATGATAATGCTGCATGATTGAATCAGCTCCTCTTTGGTCTTCATCTCTGACCACCACTTCCTATCTTTTAAGTCACCATGACCCTCATTACGCACTTCTTTCCACCAATTCTGTAGTTCATAGTCACCCTCAACCATGTCATTAGATGTGTAATAGACGTTACAATACTCAGTCACCCAACTTTCAATTGCATCCCAAATTTCTAACCCATCCACAGCAAACGGATAATCCTCTATCACAAGCCTAAGTCCATGACGACAACTTGAATCAGGAACTGCCATTCCCCTGAAATTTAGTGAAATAGAAATTTAGTATGTTACCATGTTCTTGTGGATATAAATCTTAACAGATAGTAATACATTCTTTGTCACATGCTCAGTAACACATTTTCTACCATCCGTTAAAATTTATTAGAACATACAAAATCATGATTGAAAACTCTAAATGAAATGTTAGAAAATAGTATGGTACTAACATTTTCTAACTCCACTAACCTCTTAAGAAGATCAACAGGAAGTGCCTGGTCGGTGAATACCCAACTTTTGTATATAATAGATGACATTTCCAAGGCAAATTTACCAGGGAAGACTGTTTTCTCAAGTACCCCTCCAGCATTGATGAGTGTGTGTCGAGCCAAGGCATTTATATGCATTGTGTCCCTGAAATGTGGCTTCAAGAGCTTGTGTATTGGATGAAGAATGCTTAGTTGTCTATGTGTGGCTATTATGAATGGTTCAATCACTGCATGGGTGTGTAACCTGCCCAATAAGAAATAGAATTAAGTTGAAGTTTGAAACACTTTGGTTACTGTTGAGATTTCTTTTGAAATGTCATACCAGTGGCTAACCAATTGATGGTATCCTGAATCATTCACGGCTGCATAAGCTTTTGCCAACTGCCACACTGAAGCCGATACTCCTTCATGTGCTGGAGTAAAAACTTTGCTCACAGCTCCGTGTTGCTCCCCTTGTGGATGAGGTAAACTTAACTCTATAGCTAGTGGCTTTAGCGTACCATCATTTTGTAGAAACAAGAGCGTTCTAGAGGCGTAAGTCTTTGTGTTGGTAGAGTTTATTCGACTTATGTATGGCATCAATGCATCATGATGATCTAATATAAATAGCCTCATTTTTTGAATTGCCTGCGAAATAAAGATGTTTGGTTGTTTACATATAATTTAAATACATCATATTTCAACAGGTTTGGCTTAAAAAGGTGAATCGTAATTACTACCTCATTTATTGTGAGTCCATCCAAACGATTTTCTATGTGTGCTTCCCTGATGGAGCTAGTTTGGTCTCCATAGAGTTTGGGATTTAGCTTGCTGGCTGGGGGGAATTCCTGCACGAGGCATTTAGATTGGCTCACTAGCTAAAACAACTTTGAATCGGTAATAGAATTATGAAGAGCAATTTCCCAATTTTTTTGGTGTTGTTCTTTGATCGTAATTGAAGTTTCAAATAGTAATTTATACTGGCCTTAAAAACAATTTTTTTTACAAGATTTACTAAGATGAAACTTTAAATTTGATCGAAAAACAATTCTTGGTAAACTACGTATAAGATTCGTGTAATTTATAAATTGCAATTGTTGTATACTTGGAGACGACGAATAATAACAGGGTTAACTCCTGCAAGCATTTCCCTTGCAAATTCTTCATCTGTCCTCCATGCAGTCTTGCTTGCTGCAATTATGCAAAAATTAATGTGGATAAAATCACACAGATTAATTGTTTATCACACAGAAAGTGAAGTAAAAGGAAAGCATTAGTATACCTTTGATCACATCGGGCACGGGGAATTTAAGGAATCTCTCGCCGTCATTCCTAATAAGTTCTCTTACTAGCTCGTAAGGAACAAGTTCTCGAAGTTTACTCGCAATAGGTCCACTTGGCAGTTTAATACTTCCCTCGTAAATACTAAGTACATCCTCAAAACTGTCAAACTCATTAATAGTTTTGTCACACAAAGATTTAATCTCTGGAAGCAAAACCTGGGCAAGTGATTTCAATGCATAGGCTAGAAAATCTGAAAACTTGACGTGGCCAAATTGCTCATCCCTCGGCACATAAACATTTAGATTTAGAAGATGCAATCTTGACTCAGTTTTGGGGTCTGTAAATTGACACATTCATAGTACTCATTAGTCATTGAAAGTCTGATATAAAGTCTTGAGTCATTGAAAGTCTGATATAAAGTCTTGACTATTTTGTGTTAAATTAAATGAAACACAAATGAAATGTTGATGATATTGGTCCAATTCCAAAATGGTTTTTGTTGGTAACCTGTTTTGGTAGGTGGACGACCAGTCCTCCCTCTGCGTGGATATGGAAACTTTGATCCTCCAATAACTGGTCGTGCATATTCAGGACCATCATCTGGAGTTCCCAGATCATTGTAGTATGCATAGTCATATACTCTGTCCCACTCATTAAGCTTTCCCAACCCTTTTCCTCGATGGACTACTAGTTCTTGTTCCCTCAACTGGCGCAGTGGCCCAGGTGTTTGACATGGAAGATAAGCCTGAATCACATCCCAGAATGAGTATTTCAACTTTCCAATACGTTCTTCATTGAGTGTTGAGACATATACAACATCATCAAAATTATGTCAAACAAAAGAATTATCAGAAGATGTAAGTTGTGCTTTAAACATGTGATTACTCCCGCAAACCACCGACAACAATGGTCACATTCAAGGTACAATCATGTTTGCCAACAGTGTCTGCGCTTCCCTTTTTTTTTTTACTGTATTGTTATATTTAACTTCCCTTATTTTTTTTTTATCCTTTTCTATTTCTTATTGCAGTGATATTATTTCATTCCTCTTCCCTCATAATGTCTATACTGTTAATGTCTTGTTGGATTGCAGAGGTTTCTAACTCCAATCGTAGAAGCAACGTTTCTGTTGCTCATAGGTTTTGCTTACAGAAAGAAATCCAATAATATGATCTATCTCGTGATGCAACATTCATAATTATTTAATTTATTTTAACTATTTCATTACTTGTACCTGGTCGATTTTTTGAAAATAGTCAATGAGCGTGCCTTGGAATCTTGAAAATATCATTTGTTTTTAATTATCTGTTGGACTGTTTTATCCTTCTTAAATAGTATATTTATTGAACATAAACATTTCTATTTTTAATAAATGGCAAACATAAGATTTGATTTTTATAAATCACCAGTCATACACTTTAATTAATTTCCTTTTAAAATATTCCAAACACATGCAAATAATTTTACTAGGCAATCAGGAGATAAATAAAAAATTGTAAAGATTAGCTTATGTGGATTACGAAATTGGAAAAATAAATTATATTTTTTATCTAAAAATTTATTAGTTTTTTTATGATTTGAACTAAAATATTGAACAAATATATTAAACTTTAAAAAATATTTGAACTAAAGTATTTTTATTGAATATTTTAACCTTTTATTCTTATTGCACTATTAATAAATATTAAACAAGATAATGGTGCATTGAGAAAAGAAATTAATAAAATTTCAAATCTATTTAACCAAATAAGAAAAAATTTAAAAAATTAGTTAATTTAGCAAATGTTTGAAATAAAGTTAGAAGATTTTAAAGTATTTTTACTCTAAATATTTTCTTCTCAGTTTTTTACTCTAAAAATAATTATTTTAATATCTCTTATCATTAATATTTTATTATTTTAACTTTACTAACTATACGTATAAGTAGTCAAAATAAAATTATCAAAATGCTCTTTATGCAAAACAGAATCAGATTCTCATATAGTTTAATGTTTAAGTTCAATATAAATTAAATAACTAAAAAAAATTATTTTTAAAAAGTAAAAAAGTAATGCAAGAATAATTTTATATTAACTTTATCATAAAGGGTAAAAAGTATAAAATATGAATAAATTATTATGGACTATTCTATTGGGGATTTCTCTTCTTATTCCTAACTACCAAGCTGGAAGAATAACGCGCAAACAAGTCAAGAGTAAGTTTCTGCAACGGTGTTGGCAAAACAAGGCACGAGAAATTATTAGGAAAAAGGTATTTTTGACGCCACTATTGATAAAAAAACTTATACTTTACAAATTTTATTTTTAATAAAAAATATTATATTATAATAAAACAAAAAGAGTGTCAATATACAAGGACCGAATTGGATCACTGTCTCTGTCATGTTAAAAGGATATGATTTTAGCAATATTATTTTAAGATAATTTTACGTGGACATCCTTCAATTTTCGTAAACCTATCAACACCTAATAACAAAATATCTTCTTCAAATAATTTATATTTTTAAATAAAAATATTATATTATTAGTATCGGATGAATGTTTACTAGAAAATTGAGTGCTTGTCTATGATTACCCAATATTTTTAACACATGAATGATTTCTGATATTTTTTTTTATAATTTATAGTATTATATTTCTAAAATTTAAATTCTAGATAAAAATTAAATTTCCAATTCACATTGTTAAATATTTATCGAAATCATGGTTGACATGACTACATAATAACTTTCCATGAAATACATAAACCTTGAGAATAAGCTTTTGGGTAGGTAAAACATGCAGGCATCACAACGTAAAACGTGAATCATTTTGAGGAAATCAACAAACAAATGAAAATAAAGAAAAATAAAATTTTGAATATATGTGTTTGTATAGAAAATTAAATTAAATGTTCTTTTTTTTTATAAAATATATATTTCCTTGACCCATCAACCCATTAATTTTCTGGTTCCTCTTCTTTCCCTCCCTCGTCTCTATCAAAAACAAATCCTAGGAGATGCTTGTTCTATTTCAGTGAATATTGAAGAAGATTGAAGGAGGTTACCTTATTGGAAAAGAAGACACGATCATGAGTATAACGGTGAGCAGGGTAGACCCAGGAATTACAGACAAAATTTACAGGACCATGTCCAGGAACGTCGATGCTCAGTGTCTTAAGGTAGAACTGACTCTTGTGATGGTTTCTGATTATGAAGGCTCCTGGAACACCCATCTTCTCATGATCCCAATCAAATGTAACCCAAAATTCTGTGTCTGATGCTGATGTCAAAGAAGAAATGGTCGAAACCCACTTCTCTAAATATGCCACCTTCCCTTGCTTACCTTGCAACCCCTTAGCTACACATCACAAAACACAATCAAAATAAGTTATAGAAGAACCAAAAATCTTGAAAACTTCTTGATATGTTGGTGTTTCTATTTTGCATATTCGATGGGTTCAGTTCAGAACCTTTGCCTCGTGTGTACTCTTCTACTTCTGGTGATCCAAAAATTAAATTTTTTTGTGTGCAAGCATTGTGTTAGAACAGTTGAATTGCAAAGATAACCTGGGTCAGGAGAAGTAGCACTGATGAGCTGAATAGAGACACCCTTGCCCAACAACTCGTGAACTCGATCAACCACGTTGGCTTTGATGTCATGGAAGTCCAACACACCCTTCTTCATCAAAACCACTCTCCCTTTTACCCTCTTCCTCCTCTCCTCCATCTCCTTAACCTCCATCACTCTCAACTCCCAAACTCAGACAACACACAATCTTTTCTTCACATCAAAACTGCACAATAAGTACAAATAAGAAGCCAAAGAACCAGTATTTCTTATAGTAATAATAACCTAGTAATAGTAATACTGTAAATTATACTGCTATTTAAACAACCAATTGAAACTCGGCTTGAAAATTAGAGTGTGAGAATTTAAAACGTTCGTAAAAATGTGAATCAAGTTTTTTTTAGTCAAAATCAATAATCAAAACGTGACTGTAAAGATTAAAAGGAATGAAAACATAGATCCGTACATTACGCATAGGCACACGCACACATGTGACCTCACTTTTCCTGGCGAATTAGGGTGTTGCCTAAGATTGGATTTGGCACTCTGAGCCTGGTTTGATTGAACCTATTGGGAAACTGTGCTATTGATTTTAGTTTGGTTCTTGGGTTACTGTTTGGAATAAAATTAAGGCGAGGAGAATACAAAATATAAAGAAGGAACTCAAAGAAGAGCCTTCTTGGCAGTTGGGTCCACATGGAGTTTTCATCTTTATCTCTTAACTAGCTCATAATCAAGGCATCTGATTCTCCACCATGCCACCTAAGTCATCAACAACTTCCTTCCCAAATTCCCTGTTCTATCACTAATTTTGCAGTTTTCATTTTTATTTCTGATTTTAGTTTCCTAATTTTTTTTTTTTTATGATTTTACCCTTTAAATTCTATCTTTTAATTTTATATGAATTTATTTTAATTCATTAAATATACTGACTATAGGTTCACCTATGTATGTAGAAATAAATAGTCTAAATAATGTGTAAAATTGAAAATCTTAAAATTACGAAAAAAATAAAGCAAAAATCTTAAATTAAATAAATCAAAAAAGTTGAAATTAAAAATATCGTCCATGTTTATATTACATCTACGTAAATTAATTTTTTGTCAGTGTAAAATATTCTAAAAAAGCATGTTTTTATTCTGTATTTTTGTTAGACTTGGTTTCTTTATTTTAAAATTTACGAGTCAGTTTTGAATTTACAAAATAAATTGTAATTAAATATAAAATTTAAATATGAAAAATAACTAAATTCACGTATTTTAAAAATTGAGAGACTATTAATTTAAAAATATGAGAATCAAAATTGAGGAAAATATAAGAATTATTAATTTGAATACAACACGACTCACAAGGTGATATGATAGCGCTTGGGTAAGGGTAGACATGCTGTTATCTTTTATATATATATATA
>Ga0209700_102014_pt1 | contig 41982 bp, 32 predicted proteins | sample SiratroredBW_FD_187528 | JGI IMG/M metagenome (GOLD analysis project Ga0209700, IMG submission 187528) | Root nodule microbial communities of legume samples collected from California, USA - Siratro red BW (SPAdes) (version 2) | ecosystem: Host-associated > Plants > Roots > Nodule | place: USA...
CACATTTCTAGATCCTAGATTCAATTCTTCAAACTTCAAGAGGTCTTCACCCATCTATCACATAATCTAGAGCATCTTCACTTGGTTGAATTCATCAAATCACTGCAGCAGTCCACTGGTGCTAACATAATATATATGTTAGTAAGAAAGACTTACCTTGATCCATGAGAGACCTAATCAAAAGAACTTCAATCTCCTTTTCCCAATCTATCTCTTTCAGTTACTCATCTTCCCCACACACTTTCTTGATGATTAATAGCGGAGAACCCTCACACTACAGAGACAGAACCCTAATTTCTTTTTGTAACCAACATCTATCAGGTTGATTACTATTAACTATTTATAATGTAAATAACCTCTCATAACTACCAATAGGTCCTTCTATTTTATTAAATCACATTCAGGCCCATAACTATATTTCACATGAGTCACATTAATGGAGTATATTTATTTATTTGTTTACATTCTCCCATAGGACTCATGTGGTGCTATAATACTTCAAGATTTAATAAATTACTTAAATCATAATGCGCATTAAAGGATCTTCAATCATTCGTCATACTTAAAGATATAGGAACAATAAGAGTCATGACGGTCACATATCATTCAATCAACACATTCCCTTCCATGCACTATTGTGTCATCCTTCTCCTTAATATGACTTCATAATGAGAAGCCCGTAACTCGTTCAAACATAATGTCATCTTTCATCAAAAATAACATAATCTGTTTTCTACATCATAATTATAATTTGCATGCATATTCATAAAGCAGAAAACATACATTTCAAAAACTTTCACAATAATGGGCTCAGAGTGTCAAATAGGCATTAATAACAACATACACCATTCAACATTCACTAGTACACGTAATGTGCATATTTCTACATGGCCAGTAAATACTTTGGGCGGTAACTCTTTTGTTAAAGGGTCAACAATCATAAGATCAGTGCTAGCATGTTCTATTGACACTCTATGTTTATGAATTTCTTTAACGACAAAGTATTTCAATAATATATGTTTAGAACCTTTGAAATACTTGTCAATTTTTAGAAAATAATTCCAATTTTTAGAAAATAAGACTGGTGCAGAATTATCACAATAAATTTTCAGCGACTTGGCAATATTGTCGACTACTCCAAGTCTTGAAATAAAATTATGTAACCGATTAGTCTGAACTGTAACCTAAAGTATGTCACAAATATATCTTTCATGATGGATGCAACAATGACTAACTGCTTCACACTTTTTCATGGAATCACTCCTCTGGCTAAAGATACACATAACCAAATGTAAACTTTCTAGTATCTATACAACCAGCAAAATCTGAATCTTTATAACTAATAAGCTTAAGGTGATCAAACCTTTGTAAGTAAGCATGTAATTCTTTATTCCTTATAAGTATCTTAAGAATTTTTTTGCACCAAGCATAATGACTGCAAAACTAATATCTGGCCTCATACGTGTTTGAGCACACATCAAACTCCCAACAACAAATACATAAGGGATATTCTCCATCTATTTCCGTTCCAAATCATTCTTTGGACATTCCATAAGACTAAATTTGTCTCTTTTCTGTATAGGAATGGGAGATGTTGAACATTTATCCATTTTGAACCTTTTTAAAACTTTATTAATATATGCTTTTTGAGACAAACCCAACAATCCTTGTGATCTATCACGAAATATTTCTATTCCTATCACATAGTATGCCTCATTCATATCTTCTGTTTCAAAGTTAATAGAGAGAAACTTCTTAGCCTCACTTAATAGACCAAGACCATTAGTTGTAAGCAATATATCATCAACATACAAAATCAGAAATATAAACTTGCCTCCACTGACCTTCAGATATATACATCGATCAACAATATTTTTCTTAAATCCAAAGGACATAATAGTATCATTGAACTTAAGATACCATTATCTAGAAGTCTGTTTAAGTATATATATTGATTTCTTAAGTTTATACACCATGTGTTCCTTTCCTTGTTCAATGAACCCCACTGGTTGGTCCATATAAATATCATTTAAATTCTCATACAGAAAAGCGGTTTTAACATCCATTTGATGCAACTCAAGATCATAATGAGCTACCAATGCCATGATGATTCTGAAAGAATCTTTCTTAGAAACAACCAATCGTGTTTTGTAACGTTTGATATTGCCATGAGAGTCATGCTTACACTAAAAGAAAAAAGCTATTTAGATACCAATATTTAGCTACCAAATGAAATGATTGCTAATTATGACCAAAATAGTTACCAAATTAAATTTTGGTTGTTAAATAACTACAAAATAAAAGTAATAATTGAATTTAGTAACCAATTAAGTTAAATAATTGGTATCTAACATTAGATACCAAAGTTTTAGTGACCTATGTCATTAGATTCTAAATTGGTATCTAATTTAGTTAGAGACTAATTTAGAATCTAATAGTATATGTCACTAAAACCTTGGTAGCTAATGTTAGATACCAATTAATTGACTTAATTGGTCACTAAATTCAATCATTACTTCTATTTTGTAGTTATTTAGCAACCAAAATATAATTTGGTGACTATTTTGGTCACAATTAATAATCATTTCATTTGGTAGATAAAAATTGGTCTCTAAACAACTTTTTTCTTGTAGTGTTAGTATTAAAGACCCATTTACAATCAACTCTCTTACATCCTTCTGGCAATTTCACAAGTCCCGTACACAATTTTGTGTCATTGATTTAAGCTCATATTTCATGACATCTAACAATTTATCAGAATTATCATCATTCATGGCTTTTGAAAATGAAATTAGATCATTATCAATACTTAAGTCATTTTCTGACTCATGTAGATAAACCACATAATCTTTCAAGATAGCATATTCCTTCTTTGTTTGAGATCTTCGTAATACTATTTCTTGTGGTTGTTCTACTACAGGTTAACTTCGAGATTACTAATTTGTTCTTCTTTATTGTTGTGTGATTCATCAACATGAGGAACAACAATTCTTGAAGTAGAAGTAGTAGTTAAAGAAACTTGTACTCTAACTTCCTTAATCTCCACATTTCGTGAAGCTTCACTCCCACTAGTTTCACCATTCTCAATGAACCAAGCATTTTCAATTTCAACAATCCTTATACTATGGGTAGGATAGTAAACATATACCCTTTTGATTTTTCTAGATAACCAATGAAATATTCATTGGTTGTTCTTGCATTCAGTTTCTTTACCTGTGGATTGTATAGTCTAATTTATGCTTGATAACCCTAAACATACAAGTGTCTCAAACTGGATTTCCTACCTATCCACAATTCAAAAGGTGTCTTTTGAACTACCTTACTAGAAACCCTATTCAATAGATACATGGCAGTTTTAAAAGCATACATCCACAACAATATAGGTAGATGAATTACTTAACATGCTCCTAACCATATCCATTAAGGTTCAATTATGCCTTTTCTGACACACCATTTCGTTTTGGTGTACCCGACATTGTGTATTAAGCACAAATACCACGTTTCTCAAGGAATTTAGCAAACATACCAGGTGTTGATCACTTTCATCATATCTTCCACAATACTCACCAATAAAAGTGATAAAGTACTTCTCTTTATTGAAAGAATTTACATCAAAAGGTTCACATATATCTGTGTGTATAATTTCAAGAAGCTGAGTACTTCTTGTGACTCATTTCTTTGTGTGTTTTGTTTGTTTGCCTTTTTAATAAAATCCACACATACATTCAAATCAGTAAAATCTAAATTCGGAAGAAGTTCATTCTTTATTAATCTTTACATCCTTTCTTTGGAAATATGTCCCAAATGTTTATGGCACAAGTAAACAAGACGTTCAACCACTAAACCACGTTTAGTGCCAACACTATGATGCAAGGTCATAAGAGTTTCAACATATAAATTATCAAGATTCAATTTATATAAACCATAAAAAAGTGTACCAGACCCAATCATTCAAGTGTGCTTATACAAACTGAAACAACCATTCCAAAACTTAAAAGAGTATGCAACAACATGAAGTTTAGACAAGGAAACTAAATTCCTAGAAATACTAGGTACATAAAAAGTATCCAATAAGTCTAAATAAAATTTAGTTTCAAGGATTAAACGATAACTGCAAACATATTTCACTGGAATTTTCTCTCTATTCCCCTTGAAAGAAAAACTTTGCATTTGTGTTTATGGTTCAAATTTAAATAAATCTTTACATCATATTAGAAACATGAGGCATACATCCAGAATCGATCCACCAAGTATTATAGGGAACTTTAGTTAAATTTGATTCAAACCATACATGAATATATACTCACTTTTCTTTTTGAACCAAGCTTTTATGTTTTGAACAATCCTTCAGCAAATGTCTAGACTTCCCACATAAATGTCATTTGTCATTTTTCTTCTATATTTTTGTAAATGACCCTGTAATCTTTAATGGTCCTTTACCCTTTCCATGTTTCTCATAAACTTTCTTTCCAACTTCATGATTATTCACATAATGAATGGAGTGGTTTCTTTGATTCTTAAGTCTGGTGTCCTCCTGAAGCAACATACTGTGCAATTTATGCACATCCCATTTATCTTGGATGGTGTTATAGTTTATTTGAAAAGGACCATACTCAGACGACAATGAGTTCAAAATGAGCTGCAAGAGAAAATTCTCATCCACAAGGTCTTGCAACAATATTATTCATCTAAACCACATGTTCGTACATAGTATAAGAACCATCAAATTTCATGATGGTTAAACTACTCATTAATGTTCCAACAAGAGACTTATCTATAGTTTGGGAGTGTTCTTCCATAAATTTCATAAATTCTTTTAAACTTTTAGTTTTGAGAAGAGATGACTTAATATTACTTGCTATGCTCATTTACATAAACATCAAACTTCTCAGGCTTTATAATGGATTTTCTCTTCAGCGCTTCTAGCATCAGTAATAGGAGCAAACTTCTCAACATGAAAAACCATATCAAGATCTAACACACCTAGGCAAAATTAAATTTGTTTGCTCCAATTAGAAAATTTAACCCATTAAATATTGGAACAGACATAACTTGCGAATGTAAAGATACCAGAACATATATTGAAATTAACACATGCCTAATATTAATACTTTGAGTTATACATTAAGCATACTATACAATTTTAGATAACAAACAAACATTATATGCATACTAATGTTCTACATTGGGTGATACATTAATACACAAAACATAATGATGCTAATAATATTAACATTATTTGGTAAGAGATATGCACTAAATAGAAAAACTTATTATCTTTGGATATATAAATAAAACTAATAATACATACCCACTACCAACAGTTATATCCATCAATTATAAGAACAACTAATAAACCTTTGGGCAATCCATAAATGTCTTATAATAATGAACTTCAATAAACCCATAAATCAATTATTTATAATTTAGCATCCATTTTATGGGTAATTGAAATAAAGATTATCACTAATTTGGAATTAAAATAAAACATAAAGATTTGATCACTTTGGTGATAACAAATCTAGCATACAATTAATCCCCCAATTGAAATAAAAATAATCGTTAATTTGAAATTAACTAAAACATAAAGATTTGATCACTTTGGAGATTACAAATGTGTCATACGATCAATCCCAATTAAAATAAAAATTATCTTTAATTTATAATTAACCAAAACATAAAGATTTGATCACTTTGGTGATTACAGATCTATTATACGATTAATTCTAATTACAATAAAAAATAATCATTAATTTGAAAGTAACCAAAACATAAAGATTTGATCACTTTGATGATTACAAATCTATCATACGATTAATCCCAAAAATTAATCAATTCATAAATTAATTCTCATTGATACAGCTAGAAATAATCGTAATTAACCCATAAACTTTCTCTGTAATTAAGTACTAAATACTTAAAATTCCATCGATAGGTTAGGGTTGGACCTACATGCATTTCCTACCACTTTCTATCTCACTGTTGCAATTCCATATTTCAATCAATTATATGTGTAGCGAAAGAAAAACTTGGCAAGAACATAAGAATTTAAATTAATTAGTACATACCCCTGATTCATAGAATAAATAAATAGGATAGGGATAGATACATTCTTAAACCAAAATTAACCTTGATCCCACAAATTTTTTTTATCAAAACAATTAAGAACCATTGCAATTCCGATGGAACAAAGCAACAATAGTTTTCAGGTAAACAATGCCAAACATGTAGCTATAAAGACAATTGATAATTTTCGCATACGCATAAACTATAATTTGCGATAATTTAATTACCGTAATTCATAATTCTTTTATAATTTTCTTTGAAATTAGGGTTCATAAAATTGGGAAAAATGATCAATAATGGAGAATCATAAAATTTAAACAACCTTGCTCTGATACCACATGTAAATTCAATCATAATTTCATAATTCAATCATAAACATATGTTTACAGGATCTTAGAATTTATGATTCTCACATAATAAATATGATAGTAAGAGAGACTTACCTTGATCCATGAGAGACCTAATCAAAATAACTTCATTCTCATTTTCCCAATCTATCTCTCTTAGTCACTCTTTTTCCCCACACACCTTCTTGATGATTAATAGCAGAAAACCCTCCCACTGTAGAGACAAAACCCTAATAATTTCTTTCTGTAACAAACATCCATCAGGTTGAATCACATTCAGGCCCATAACTATATTTCACATGAGTCACACTAATGGAATATATTTATTTATTTTCTTACACTTTACTGTAGAGAAGATATATATGCAAAGAGTGGTTATGCATTTTATGTGAGTATGAGACCAAAGAAAAGGATGAATGAGTGGGTGGTTTATGTGACTGTGGTGCAAAGTGTGGTGAAGAGAGTTTGAGAGAGAGAAAAAATGTGGGAGTGTAAGTGAGTAGGGAGAGGCACTTTTAAAACTATTACTTTTATTTTCATTTTTATTATCTTTATTTTGTAGTTCTTATTTCAATTTCATTTTTTGTTGTTATTTTCTTTTTATTAATTAATTCTTTTTTATTTTTTTCTATATGCATTTTATGTGAGTGTGAGACTAACGAAAATGGTGAATGAGTAAATGGTTTATGTGAGTGTGGTGCAAAGTGTGGTGATAAGAGTAAAATAATGACGTGTGAGAGAAAAAAAGTAGGAGATATTATTTTAATTACATTTTCTGTTGTTATTTTCTTTATATTAATTAATTATTTTTTACTTTTTTATATATTTTTTATTTCGCTTTTCATATTTTTACTTTTAATATTTTTGTTTTTATTTTATGATTGTTGCTTTTTCTTTTTTATTTATTACCATTTTTTATTTGTAAAAAGCTAATGGGTTGGGCCAACCTATATTTTAGCCTAATCATTCTAATTTTTAATTAAAAGAAAGGTACCATTTTTCTAGTTTGTAATATTTAAAAAAACACTTTTCTTCATTTTTTAAATTTTGTAAAATTAATTGTATTCACATTTTTTTATTTTTTTAGAAAGAAATATATTTGTCTGAACGAAATTGGGTGTTGACAATTATAATTGCAGTTATTGTTTTACTTTGTAAAAATATTTGGAAAGAACAATAATTTATTACTTGTTACATTGTGACTGATACAATTGTCATCGTAGCAAATTAGGCTAACAATAATTTTGACTATATTTTATTGTTTTTTTTATTATTTAATTATTATCTTATTGTTGGTGTACTGTATGAACTTATTTATTTTAATATTGTGGAATTGATATCATGAGTGTTTATCTTGTTTTGTTGAATTTTTTCTATGAAATAGACTTTTATGAATCGAGTTTACAGATTTCTCACAAGTCTACAAAGACTCTCGAGTTTGATAACCTTGATGATTGTAAGTATATATCGCATTGTGAGGGTATCTTGGAATTCTTTAAAGATGACCTTTTATACAATTGTTGGCACTACATCTAAAAAATGAACAATCAATCATTTTTAAATATGATGATAAAATTGATGCAATTTTGACTAGGAATGAGCATACTCAAATGATGTTTCTAACTTGATTTGAAGCAAATCATAATTATGTTCGAGAAAGAGAGCTTACTTATGCAAAATTTCCTACTAAATTTGTTTATGTCAATAAAAACAAAATAGGGCATCCATGAAAATAAGGTTTTACTACTTGAATATTGTACAAGAGAGATGTACTACATGTGAATGCTTTTGAAAATTAAAAAAGGTTAAACTTCTTATAAAAATATAAAGATAATTGATAGAAAAGTTTAGAATTATTTCCAAGATGCATGTTGAAGCTTGACAGAACCCATAATTATTAAATCAAAACAGTTTTTGTGTCTTGTTAAGATCATTATTATTCTTATTATAATAATAATAATAATTATTATTATTGCTATTATAATAATTATTATTAGTCTATGATTATTGTTATTATAATAATAATTATTATTACAATTATTAATATTAATATTATTATCACTACTATTATTACTATTATTATTATTATTATTATTATTATTATCATTATTATCATTATTAATATTGTTATTGTTATTATTATTATTATTATTATTATTATTATAATTTTAATAATAATAATAATAATAGTAATGATATGAATTATTATTATTATTATTATTATTATTACTGACGAAGTAAATCGGTCATTAACTTGGCGGACGATTTATCAATGAAACTTATCCTTCGGTAAATTGGTGGTTAATTTACTGACGGATTAAATCCGTCGATAAATTGATGGCCAATTTATCCATGGATTATTTGGTGGCAAATTTTTCTGTCAGTAAAATTCATTGATAATGACATTTTACCGATAAATAAAATTCGATCAATAATTTGAATTTTTCTTGTAATGTTAGCTTATGGAATCATTTATGAAAGAGTAAAGACCTTCAAATTACCAAGTTTGTGTATATATATTTTGCGTAGTCTTATTTCTTTATAATTTTAATTTATATTTTATATCATTATTGGAGGTATTCAAATTGAAAATAATAACTTGTAAAATCCCTACCTTAGAGAGATATAGAAGTTTTAATGGCAAATGAGAGGTCTCTAAAGGATTTTCCATGTTTACCATTTCCTAAATTTTCAAGTGTCCTAAACTTTTAGAATAAGTTAATTGTGGATGACTTTAGTTATGCTAAGACTGAGATAGCTGAATTACACAATCATTTGTTATAAGAATTAACAGACGAACAACTTAGTGTGTGTGAGAAGATTATGAAAGCAATGTTATTTTTGAATGAGTTTTTTGGAATTAACAAAACATTTTTATGGAACACATTATTTGTTGCTCTGAGGTCTAAAAGGATGATTGATTGAATGTTGCTTCAGGTGGGATTTCTTCAATGTCGTTACTTAGCAGAAAGATTACTCATGTAACTTTCAACATTCCATTAGTCATCAATGAGGAGTTTACTTGCAACATCCATCAATGGAGCTCAAAGCAAAGTTACTCACAAAAGCCCAATTAATTATTTGGGATGAAGCTCTAGTGATGAACAAATATTGTTTTGAAGCATTTGATCAAACTTTAAGGAATTTGATAGGTTTAAATGTGAAGATTGTTAATTCACTGGACGAAATAATTCCTCAAATGATATCATGAGAGTAAAATGAATTTAGATGATAATAAAGATAATTAAAGGATAATAACAAAGTTCACGTGCATGACAAATATAAAAATAACATGCAACATAGCGTGAAAGACAATCGTGCAAGAATCACTATATCAGATGATACGTTGATATATAGGATAGATGATCGTACAAGAATTAATGCATCAGATGACAAGTTGGATAGATGATTGTGCAAGGACTAATGTTGATACACTAGTTAGACAATCAAAATCAAATGAATGAAGAAATTATGTGAAGTCATAACTAGACCAAAACATCAAACGATGCAAATTCCACACAGAATGTCAGATGGATAAAACAACACGCATGTTCGATGAAGCAATTTTTCTTATGATAGATGATTTATTATCTCATGGAGTATTTTTAAACTTAGTGCTTAGGTTTATCATTAGAATTTCAAAGATGTGATTTATGAGTTTATCGAAATATATTTAAATATAAATTGCTCCAACGTGTAATATCATGCAAAATTTAGAAGGTTTTTGATGATAAATTAACATGGGAAGTTTTGAGATAAGAAAGTTTTATATAATTTGAATTTTTTTATCTCAGATGAAATTCATATATTAGAAGAAATTAATTCTGATTGACTTTGATTGATTAGCATAATATTTTTAGTGAAGGAATGATGCAAATGTTTCTAAATTGAACGAGAGAATGATGAAGATCCACATGCATGAGTGATGAAACATTTAAGAGAAGAAATTATGAAGCATCCAACATGAGAAAAGATGAATAAAAGAATGAGACTTGTGAAGAACATGATCAACAATTCTCATCTCAAAGTTCAAAGTGCTACATAAATGGTAAGTTTTCAAAATGAATTGAAGACATTTAATATGCATTTAAAGAGAAAATTTTCAACTGCGTAGAGGACTCAATTTACAAAAGCTTCAACGACTATCATCTTGAAGGCCATATAAAGATCATGAAGGTGAAGATGATGAACAACAAAAAACAAAGCAACGAAACGAAACACAAGTGAGATAGAGTTTTAGAGTTTGATTGTTGAGTCTCATTTTTTTTTCATCTTCTGAGAGCAAACCATTATAAATTCTTCACGTTGTGATGGATACCTTGTGAGTTTTGATAATTCTCTCTTTTGAGAGTATTTTACTTATTATTGTGAGAAGTCTTGATCTTAAGGAGAGATTAAAATTGGGATACCTGGAGAGGTTTGTAAACTCATTACCTGGAGAGGTTAAAATACTTGTTCCTTGGAGATGTGGAGGATACTTGTTTTTTAGAGATAGGTTAAAACTTGTTTATAGTGAAAGCTCTTAAGCAATTTGCTTAAGGGGACTAGACATAACCCCTTTTGTAAGGTGAACTAGTATAAATCTTTGTCTATTTCTCTCTCTGCCTTATTATATATCTATTTTAAATTTCCCATATTTAACGATTTGAGTTCAGACTCCATTCAAACCCCTCTTTTTGGAGCCAACTATAACTACAAAGATAGGATGATAAAAACATTTGGTGGGAACGTTGTAGTTCTTGGAGGTTATTTTGGACAAATTTTACCAATAGTTAGAAAATGATCTCGATTGGATGTTGTTGCTACAACTCTAAACTCCTCTAAAATTTGAAGTACTTGAAAAGTTTCAAGGCTTTGAAGAAAAATGAGATTAACAACTATTAAAACAAATAATAATGATGTTGAAATAGAGAAAATTTAGTGATTGGATTCTAAAGATTAGTGATAGTGACAGTGATGTTGATGAAAGAGGGGAATCTGATGTAACCATACCAATATATTTACTTATAACAAACCAAGAAAAACTTTTACGATAGATTTACTTATAACAAACCAAAAAAAAAACTTTTACAATCACAAGTAGAGTTTTTGTACCCAAATGTTTTGAATAATATAAACAACATAAACGTTTTTGAAGAACAAGCAATCATAAGACATTGTGGAACAAGTGAATAAAATTATTCTATCTTTAACCCTTGGTGGTTGAGAAGGAATATTTAAGATATGACACACTGTGTCATTTTGATGAAGAAGTTGAGATATGTGGAGAATGGTTTACACTCGAGTTCTTAAATGACATTAAATGTATGCCAAACCATTGTCTTAAGCTTAAAGTTGGAGTTCCTATAATGTTACAAAAACATTGATCAAGTAAGGGGATTGAGAAATGACAAAAGGTTACATGTGGATGTCTTGGAAAACAATACATAATAACAACTACTTTCATTACTAGAAAAAACATTGGTGATACAATCTTCATTCTAAGAATGGATATGGTCACTTCAGATTTAGAATTTTCACTTAAATTCATCATAAGAACATTAATTTGCTTGAAAATTTTCTATTTGCTTTTGCTTTACAATGATAATCAAAGAGTCAAAGATAATCTCTATCTAAAATTGGATTATACCTATATTACTATATCTAGAGTGAAATAAAAAAGAAGGTTGAAATTCTAATACTAGATGATGAAGGATCAATAGGCACATCTACTAAAAATATAGTGTATTGAAAATTTTTTAAGAACATATTAATTGAAATCTGTATAATAGGTACAAAATAGTAACTTTGATAATTTCTTTTCGAATCACATGCATTTCTAATAGTAAATAATCAAATTCCATTTAAAATATATAAAAATAATTAAGTTTACATCGTGTTCTAATAGTCATAAACATAAACACATTAAATTACACATTTTATACAACCTATTTACATGTTTTCATTCTTATTATAATTCTTTTTGTTAGCTTATATGCTAAAGTTATATTTTGTTACTTTTTTTATGGAGGCTCTACTTTAATCTCTTGACAACAAAGTTTTTGGAGTACTCCAAAAGTAAGTTATTTTGAATCTATAATGTATTTATTTTGATGGTTTTATAGTTAGAGAGGTTGAATTACACATTCAAATTATCTAAAATTGAACTACATAATGCTTCAATTTTAACTATTATATTAGTTTTAATATTCATTAGTACTATAATATAACTGTTTTTCATATTTATACTAATTGATAGTGAACCTAAGTTTAGATTTCGATTATCTTTTGTAGTTAAGTATTTCACTGTCAAAGTATAGTATTTTGAAATGTGTTAGGTTGTCAAAATATCAAATTATATATCCCAAATGATACAATATTAAGTTGAGGACTGATATATATATATATATATATATATATCCACATACAAATCATAAGAATGAATAAATCCACATATGATGAAATTAATTAATATTTGTTAAAGGGTTTTATGACATGTATTTTTATACGCAATGGAAGAGGAAATTGATATATCCAACAATTGGATCCTTCCTCCAAACATATATATTAAATGCAAACTGTTGAGAAACTCACGCTATAAACACATGAATGAATGAAAATGAACGAAGATGAAGAAAATATATAACACAAGATTTAACGAGGTTGGACAATTTGTTTATGTCCTCGGGAGCGTTTGAGCGGCTGTGTTTTGTTATTAGAGAGATAAAAAACACTAGGGTTACAATTACAGATGATTATATAAATAGCCCTAAACAAGGTACAATAACCAAAATACCCCCGCACTCCTGGCCCAGTCCACAAAGTCTATAACTTCCCCTATTGGTATTATGAGCCATACCTAACAAATCTCCACCTTGGCGAATATACGCCTCCTTAGAAGATATACAAGCTGGAAGTATCAAACACATAGTGGGTTTGACTACCATGCTTCTCTAGCAACTATAAACATTCAACAAATTCAAGCAATGCTTGAACCTGTCTGTGGTAACTGGCTTGGTTAACATGTCAGCTGTGTTCTCCTCAGTACCAATCTTCTGCAACAGTATCTCACCAGATGCAATCAACTCTCTGATCTTGTGAAACCTCACATCAATATACTTTGTTCTAGCATGATATATCTGGTTCTTTGTTAAATAAATAGCACTTTGACTGTCACAATGCAATTTAACTCCACCTTGTTGAACACCCAATTTATTTACTAACCCAGTAAGCCACAAAGCTTCTTTTGCAGCTGTCAACACCCAATTTTGTCTGGGTAATCTTTTAAATTAAAAATACGATAATAAAATAAAATAAAGAAATGAAAAAAAAATGAAAAATGAATAAATAAAATTTTTTGAATTTTTTCATTACAAAAAATATTTAATAATAAAAAATGAAAATAACAAAAAAAAATAAAAATAAAATATATATAAATTGAAATAACACAACCTTAAAAAAATAATAATAAATAATAAAAAATAACAAGAAAAGAAAATTGTTTTCAAACTGTTTCTTTCATTTGCACTTAAAATAAAAATAAATAATAAAAAAAAAGAATAAGTCAATCTTCCCTCTCTCTTAACTCCATGTATTATTTGGAAAAAATATATAAAATAATAATTTTGAAACCGCTCAGATAACAACTCACCTTCTCCAATACATAAAAATAAAATTAATAATAAATAATAAATTATGACTGTTGGAAAATGGCTTAATCCCTCATTCCTGGGTAGGTTCATCTTTAATATTAAGTTTAAAAAAAAATAAACAATAAGAATGGGTCAAAGAATGATAACTTCTCTGAACAACCTTCATTTTAATAATAATAATAATAATAATGAAAATAAGAAAAAAGGGGAGAGATATTAAGAAAAGAAGGAAAAACAGAGCATTCACACGGACACACGGAGAATACACAAAAAAAAGGACACAGAGATATCAAAAGAAAGAAAGAAGAGAAAGAACACACAAAAAGTAAAAGAAGGAGAGTCGAAAAGGTCACGTTGAAATTTAAAGAAGAATCATTTTGAAGAACACAAGGTATGTTTTTACACTCTTATAATCATGGTGTGATCCTTTAATGTATTTTGTTCATGATTTACTATGAAAATTAAAAAAAGAAACAGCTTTCTCTCTTTGCTCGTTTCAACCATTTTTCCATGCACTTCCATTGCACCCCATTCCGCATTCACATGTCATTTCCACAGTCTTCATCTTTCAAATGTCAAACCAGCCACAACACACCTCCAAAAATCATGCCCAACCCCTCACAAATCATAAAACCATGCTCCCACTAACGCCACTATGCTCCCACGCATCTCCACAATACCTATGATGCCCCACTCCAGCCTAGCTGCCAAATAAACCCACTAAAGAACCCACTCAAGATATGTCACAAGCATGCCCCTCTACGTCACACCATGCAATCCCACACCTTTCTCTCCCTACACGTTCATGAGAGCGACTAATCACATCCCACCTCCATGAGAAACACCATCTTGCACCTCCTACCCTTGCCTCATACCATGCATATGCACCACGCTGCCCTATGCGTCAACCATGCCCCTCCAAAACTGCACCTTTTTACTCCCAAAAACAGCACCAAAAATTAGCCATGTTTACCTCTAAAAACAACACCATTTTACCTCCAAAACTACACCTCTTTACCCCCAAAAACAGCACTAAAAATCAACCATGTTTACCTCCAAAAACAGCAACATTTTACCTCCAAAACTGCACCTCTTTACTCCCAAAAACAGCACCAAAAATCAGCCATGTTTACCTCCCAAAACAACACCATTTTACCTCCAAAACTGCACCTCTTTACTCCCAAAAACAACACCAAAAATCAGCCATGTTTACCTCAAAAAACAGTACCATTTTGTCACCCAAAAACAACACCATTTTACCTCCAAAACTGCACCTCTTTACTCCCAAAAATAGTACTAAAAATCAGCCATGTTTACCTTAAAAAATAGTACCATTTTATCACCAAAACATCACCAAAAATCAGCCATTTTACCTCCAAAACTATACGTCTTTACCTCCAAAACTGCACCTCTTTACTCCTAAAAACAACACCAAAAATCAGTCATGTTTACCTCCAAAAACAGTACCATTTTATCACCAAAACAACACCAAAAATCAGCCATTTTACCTCCAAAATTGCACCTCTTTACTCCTAAAAACAGCACCAAAAATCAGCCATTTTACCTCCAAAACTACACCTCTTTACTTTCAAAAACAGCACAAAAAATCAGCCATGTTTACCTCCAAAAACAGTACCATTTTATCAATAAAACAACACCTAAGACCATCATCATGAACATCTTTTCACCATAAGAATGCCATGAAAACATCCCCTCCAAACAGCACTACGTTTTCATACGAAAACAGCACCTAAAACCATCATCATGAACCTCTTTTCACCATAAGAATGCCATGAAAACAGCCCCTCCAAACAGCACCATGTTTTCATACGAAAACAACACCTAAAACCATCATCATGAACCTCTTTTCACCATAATAATGCCATGAAAACAATCCCTCCAAAACAGTAGCCAAAAACAGTGTCATATCACCTCCAAAATTGCACCACTTTACCTCCAAAACATCAGCCAAAAATAGCACCATATTACCTCCAAAACTGCCCACTTTACCTCCAAACCAGTAGCCAAAAACAACATCATTTTACCTCCAAAACAATAGCCAAAACAGCTCCTAAACCGCATCACTTTACACCCAAAATAGTCACCATGCACCATCTAAAACTCACATACTCAAGCTTTGCATTGCCAAGAATTCATTCATTCACATTCCATTTTTTCATGCATGATCCAGCTAGAACTAAAGTGTCAATTCTATGTTGCATATAACTGTTGCATGTTATTTTTCAACACGAATTTGATATATACCCCAATTCTCAAAGCCCAGGCTTTAAACCTGGCACTGTATCTCAAAGCCCAGGCTTTAAACCTAGCACTGTATCTCAAAGCCCAGGCTTTAAACCTGGCACTGTATCTCAAAGCCCAGGCTTTAAACCTGGCACTGTATCTCAAAGCCCAGGCTTTAAACCTGGCACTGTATGTCAAAGCCCAGGCTTTAAACCTAGCATTGTATCTTAAAAGCCCAGGCTTTAAACCTGGCACTGAAGCCATTCAATTACTCTATTTTCAAACATAAGTTTCAAAAATAAAAATCAAAACAATCAACAATCTTATCATCAAAGAACTACGTAATCCTGATTCTCCATCCTTGATGGAGATACGTAGGAGCAAGGTCAAACCTTGTCGGGCTCCCTAAAACAAAAAAAAAATATATTGTTTGTTTTATCTTAATCACTTTCTTGGGAAAATAAATGTTTTTAAAAATCACACTCAGATTACTTATTTAATTAAAGGTACCGTCTTAGGATGAGCGTTGTGGGGGTGTTAACACCTTCCCCACACGTAACCGACTCCCGGACTCGAAATCCGTTTTCGTAAACTCGCCTTATCTTGTTTTTTGGTTTTCCATAGTTTTTCCTAATAAACTATGGTGGCGACTCCACTATTTTGAAAATTAAATTATTTTTGTTTGTCGTCCCCATCGTGATCCCGGTTGCGACAACAACCTCAACTACTGCCATGTATTCAGCTTTAGTGGTAGATAATGCAATAATAGACTGGATAGTTGACTTCCAACATACAGGTCCTCCACTGATAGTAAAAACATACCCAGTTGTCGACCTTCTATTATCCAAATCACCTGTATAATCTGAATCCACATATCTAATAACCAAAGGATCACCCTGTTGATTACCAAACACAATGCCATGCCCTACAGTATCTCTCAAGTACTTGAAAATCCATTTGACTGCCTCCCAATGTTGCCTACCTAGTTTAGACATGTACTTGCTAACTTGACTAACAGCATGAGCTAAATTAGGGCGAGTACATACTATTGCATACATTAAGCAGCCAACAGCACTAGCATAAGGAACCTCTGCCATGTCTGCAACCTCCTTATTTGTCTTAGGACACTGGTTTGAATTGAGCTTAAAGTGATTTACCAATGGAGTACCTTATCAACATAACCTTATTGAGATAACCACAATTTCTTTGAGCTTCTATCCCTGTGAATCTCCATCCCAAGAATTTTCTTTGCAGCACCTAAGTTTTTCATATCAAATTCTTGACTCAATAAAGCTTTCAAACCAACACATCATCCAAATTTTTCACAGCAATCAACATATCATCAACATACAGTAGTAGAAAAATAAAAGAACCATCATCAAGACTCTTTATATAAACACAACAATCATACTCACAACTCTTGTAGCCAATCTGAATCATGTAGGAGTCAAACCGTTTATACCATTGCCTTAGAGACTGTTTCAATCTATACAAAGATTTCTTCAACCTACAAACCAAATGCTCATGTTCAGGTTGAGAAAAACCCTCTGGCTGCTGCATATAAATTTGCTCCTCTAAATCACCATGCAAGAAAGCAGTTTTAACATCCATCTACTCTAACTGCAAATCTCAGGTAGCTACTAATGTAAGTACTACCCTGATAGAAGTGTGTCTAACCACAGGAGAAAAAAATCTCATCATAATCTATCCCTTTCTTCTGTGAAAACCCTTTTGCTACTAGGCGAGCCTTGAACTTTTCCCCCTCTTTTTCTGATACTGCTGACTTCCTCTTGTACACCCATTTGCAACCAATAGCCTTCATTCCTTCAGGAAGGCGTGCTAACTCCCATGTCTGGTTTTTCTGCAAGGATTTCATCTCTTCTACCATTGCACCCATCCAATTCTCTCTATCCTGGCTAGTGATAGCCCCTTGAAAACTGGTTGGATCCTCACTGTTAATGTTAAGTGCAAAAGAAACCATATCTTCAAAACCCAATCTGGTTGGAGCTTTTACATTGGTGCGTCTCTCTCTATCTATTGCAAGATTATAGTCCTGCAAATGAACTGTACTAGAATCATCTGATGCTAGATTAGAACTTTCAATTCTCTCTAATGTTGCTGCGGTTGGGAGAATCCGAGGGGGAAACCAGGGAGATCTCACAAGAATGAGACAAGAGTCAACCCATATAAGGGAATGACGCCACCTTCAACCCAAAACCTTAAGGCGTTGGGTTTGTGTGTCTTCTTTCTTATATATTGCTTAACTTTTTCATTCTTACCCAATGTAGGACTTAGACTCACACTTGAATACCTAACAATCTCCCCCTCAAGTGTGAGACCCTCCTCCATATTGATACACATTCCCTCGAGCTAAAGAATTCTCAAACCCGAGTACATTACTCATGACCCCTCACTTGTACCGCCGTTTACACACTTATACGGGACATGCTTACCTGAAACCTCCGTCAGGAAGACTTTCGATACAGGGTCAAACTGTACTCGCCCAAGCCGCAAACCATCGGCTCTGATACCACTTGTTGGGAGAATCCGAGGGAGAAACACCGAGGAGATCTCTAACAATGAGAACATAAGCCAACATATAAGGGAATGACACCACCTTCAACCCAAAACCTTAAGGCTTTGGGTTTGTGGGTCTTCTTGCTGGGATATGTTTTAACTCCATCTGCACCTTTTCTTGATTCTGTTGCAACGTGGACTGCTCATCAAAAACTGCATCTCTACTGATCACCACTTTCTTGTCAACTGGATCCCAAAACTTGTAGCCTTTCACACCTTTCTTGTATCCCAGAAAGATGCACTTCTTGGATTTTGCATCAAGTTTCGATCTCTCATCACTAGGCACATGCACATAAGCAGGACAACCAAATATTCGTAAGTGACTAAAATCAATTATATTTCCTGTCCATACCTCTTTTGCAACCTTACCACCCAAAGAAGCTCGTGGTGATCTGTTGATGAGGTAACATGCCATGCTAATCGCCTCTGCTCAGAAGCGCTTAGGAAGCCCTGCATTCATTCTCAAACATCTAGCCCTTTCAGTCAACGACCTGTTCATTCTTTCAGCAACACCATTTTGTTGTGGTGTCTTTCGCACTGAAAAATGTCTCTGAATTCCATTCTCCTCATAGAATTTTTGGAACTGTGAATCAGTGTACTATGTGCCATTATCAGACCTCAAATATTTGATCTTTCTACCTGTTTGGTTCTCCACCTCAGCTTTTCACAACTTGAACTTGCCAAAAACTTCAGATTTCTGTTTCATGAAATACATCCAAACTTTTCTAGAAAAATCATCAATAAAAGTAACATAATACATAGATCCACCAAATGAAGACTCTCTGGTAGGGCCCCATACATCAGAATGCACATAATCTAGAATCCCTTCACTTCTATGTTTTCCAGTCATAAAACTAACTCTAGTCTGCTTCCCAAGAACAGAAAACTTACAAAAATCGAGCTTGCAAGTTTTAATTGAAACAAATTTCTTTTATGCAATTCAGTCAGCCCACGTTTACTAAGATGTCCAAGTCTCATATGCCATAATTTTGATTATCATCATGTGACTCAACAGAATGAACTCCACCTACAACTGTACTCCCTAACAGTTTATAGATATTTCCAATAGTTATCTTTCCTTTCATCATAGTCAATGCACCTTTAACAATTCTAATGGTTTCCCTATCCTCATCAGCTTTAGGAATAAAACCATTCTTATGTAAAGTGCCCAAGGAAATTAGATTCTTTTTCAATTCAGGTATATGCCTAACATCACACAGTATTCTAACAATACCATCATACATCCTAATTCTGACATCACCAATACCAACAATATTGCAACATCTATCATCACTTAAATAGACACAACCAGAATTAGCTGACCTGTCAATCGTAAACCACTCCCTGTTAGGCGTTATATGATAAGAGCATCCTGAATCAAGAATCCATACATCTGAAAACTGAGTAGTTGAAACAGAAAGCATGTCCCCATCACTGTTATCAAATTCCTTATTCTGCACCACATTTACAGACTTGGATGAGTCAGCCTGTTTTTCATCATTTTGCTTTCTTCACGTTGGACAGTCCTTCTTCATATGACCTGACTGTTTACACTTGTAACATTGAATCATCTTTTTACCCCTTGACTTTGATATGGAATTTCGTTTTCCAGAACCATCCTTCGCTTGCTTCCTTCCACGTTCCTGACCACCCTTAATGTATAAACTATCACCTTGAGAAGAACTTTCCCTTACATTCTGCATTCGTTGGTTGTGTGCCAACAACGCTGCAGTAATCTCCTCAACCTTGATTGTTTCTTCCCATATATAAGGGTTGTCACAATATGTTCGTAGGAAGAAGGCAAAGAACATAATAGAATTATTGCTCTGTCTTTATCCTCGATCTTCACATCTAACTACGCTAGATCTATGATTATTTGATTAAAAATATTCACATGTTGCGCTAGATCGTTACCCTCCTGCATCTTTAGCCCATACAGCTTCTGCTTAAGATACAGTTTATTCATCAAGGTTTTTGACAAACTGGGATTCCAGTTTCTTCCATATTTTATCTGGAGACGACAAACTAATTACATGGTACATGATCTCGTCTGCCAAACACAATCGTATGGTTCCTGCTGCTCGTTCCTGTAGATCCACCCAATCCTCATCCTCCATCTTCGCTGGTTTCTGGGACTTTAAAGTCTTCAATAGCCCTTGTTGCACTAACAGATCCTTCACCCTCGTCTGCCATAATCCGAAATTACCGTGACTATCAAATTTCACAACTTCGAATTTAGCACCTCCTAACATAGCCATCTCAACTCGCTCTGATACCAATTGTTGAGAAACTCACGCTATAAACACAGGAATGAACGAAAATGAACGAAGATGAAGAAAATAGAGAACATAAGATTTAACGAGGTTCGACAATTTGTTTATGTCCTCGGGAGCGTTTGAGCGGTCGTGTTTTGTTATGAGAGAGATCAAAAACACTGGGGTTACAATTACAGATGATTATATAAATAACCCTAAACAAGGTACAATAACCAAAATACCCCTGCACTCCTGGCCCAGCCCACAAAGTCTATAACTTCCCCTATTAGTATTATGAGCCATACTTAACAAATTATAAATGTGGAGGAGGGACTCACGCTTGAGGTGGAGATTGTTAGGTATTCAAGTGTGAGTCTAAGTCCCACATTGAGTAGGAATGAGAAAGTTGAGCAACATATAAGAAAGAAGACCCATAAACCTAATGCCTTAAGGTTTTGGGTTGAAGGTGGTGTCATTCCCTTGTATGGATTGACTTAGTTCTCATTGTTTGAGATCTCCCCAAGGTTTCCCTCTCAGATTCTCCCAACAAGTGGTATCAGAGCTGCAGGTTTGCGGCTTGGGCGAGTACAATTTGACTCTATATCGAAAGTCTTCCTGACGAAGGTTTCAGGCAAACGTGTCCCGTATAAGTGTGTGAACGGCGGTATAAGTGAGGGGTCATGAGTAATGTACTCGGGTTTGAGAATGCTTCCGCTTGAGGGAGAGTGTATCAATGTGGAGGAGGGTCTCACACTTGGGGAGAGATTGTTAGGTATTCAAGTGTGAGTCTAAGTCCCACATTGGGTAGGAATGAGAAAGTTGAGCAACATATAAGAAAGAAGATCCGCAAACCTAACGCCTTAAGGTTTTGGGTTGAAGGTGGCGTCATTCTCTTATATAGGTTTGACTCAGTTCTTATTGTTAGAGATCTCCTCGATGTTTCCTTCTCGTATTCTCCCAACACAAACAAAAAAGGATTATTTGTTATCATTCACAACTATAAGAAAATAATAGTCGACTCTTGTAGGTTCAATCAAAACACAACTTGAGGACCTATTGCACTAACATTGTTAGACAAATAAAAACAAAAAAATACATATAAATACATGCACATAATCTGATTGAGAGGTAAGAGAATGATCACTTGTGATATTTTTTTAAATCTCTTTTCCCTCTTTCTTCTTTTAATATCACTATTTTTTTTTCTCTTCCTTTTTATACGGACCCCTAATTTCTCCTTTTCTATGATCCCCATCATTTGAGTTTGATTATCGATAGATTGATCGGTCCAATCGATTAAAATAAAGAGTTCATTCGTTATAAATTTTTTGAAAATCACTACACCATATAAATAAGAAATTAGATGAATACAAATGTTAAATATTTTTTTCTTCTACAATCCTCCGTTTCAGATTGAAAATATATTTAAATTAAAAAAATGGTTATATATAACATAAAGTTCACATAATTTTATTTTAAATATCTATACACAAATAGAATTAAAATAACAAATACCGCGAATAACTAGTTTTTATATTTATTTGCAAGTTTCTTTGAAATTATGAATTGCTTAAAAAATCTTAATATAGAATTGATGCTGGTTATTTTGAAATTTATCACATTTAATTGAAGTTTCGATGAACCTACGACAGAGAAACAAAACAGGAAACGTTTTTGAATTCTACGTTTACCATTTGTATTCAATCACCAAAAAAATCTTTTACATGTAAGTCTCCGTCAAATTATCTTGGATCACACGACACAAGCTATTCAACACCACCATAATTTCTTCCATTGTTTTTGAAGTGGATTCTTCTCACAGAAGCACAAAGAATAATGATGTAACTATGTAACGTTGGTCCTTCTTTTCGTGTGGAAAAAGTAATGATACATGCATTTTTATATTTTGGAGCAACAATTAACAATGTAGTTGGTAAATAGAACATCAATTTCCTATGAATGAACCTATTAGGTCCTTCTTGCATTCAGCCCTAGTCTAAAATATAATAATAAAAAAACTATTTATATGGTATACTCAAAAAATTAAATAAAGAAAGAAATAACCACCTATATTAGGATTAATTCAGAAAAAATTAATATAATAAGTTGAAAGCAATTCATGTAAGAAAGCATGATAACAATGTTCAACCTAAAATCAAGAGAATGAGATTTTAGAGTTTTTTTTTTCCCTAATAATATCTTTTTACTATTTTTATCCATAAAACTTTCAACTTGCTTTTTACTCAGTCTAACATAATTGAATATATTTTCGAAAAAATTCTTCTATATTTATTTTTGTCTCAAATATATTTTTAACCATGTCACTTAACATGAAGTGAAATTTGAGCAAGCCAAGCGTGACCGTAGAGCAAGACTTTGAATTCACAAAGAGAATATTTTAAGAGAAAAAAAAAGATAATCTTTTTGTATAAAAAATCTTTTTTTTTTTTGGGAGAGCAAATAGTTGAGATTATGACAGAAAAGGTCGTTAAGTATTAAGAACAGGAATTTTAAAATAATTAACAGCATGTGCATGTGAAATTTGAGAAAAAATGATTTTAAAGTAAAATAAGAAAAAAGAGAAGGTAAAATAAAATTGAATATTTCCTTAATTTTTTAAATATGTAAAATTAATGAGAAAGCACATCTCAAACAAATCGAGAATCTTTGAAGAGATAAAGACAGTCTTCTAATGTAAAAAGTCAAAAAAAACTTTTTTGAAAGTTTAAATTGAGAGAGAAAAAGGCATTAAAATATAAAAAAAGTAAAATTAAAAAAAATATTTTCACAGCATGTGCAAGCGAAATCTGAGAAAAAAGATTTAAAATTTAAAAATAGGAATTTAAAAAATATTTAATTATTTGAGTTTACTTAAATATGTAAAGTTAATGATAATAATGACAGAAATATTTAAGAAAACAACGTAAATTGACAAGCGAACAAAACAAAATAAAACACATTGATTTTTTTGGTTCAATAATTTTAAGACACAAAATAATACATTTTTATTTTCATATTTTATGTTGTTATAAATTTTATAATTCATAAAACATAAAAATGAAACGCAATATGTAATACATCTTCAAGACTTCAATATGCAACAAAGGTTATATTAAAAGTACAACTCATGGTAAAAACCTAGACTTTATTTACATAAAAAAATGCAATCCATAAAACAATTTATTCGACAAAATTTACAATTAAGAGAAAAAGAAAGAAAAATATGTGTTGCAATAAATAGTATGACATCAAGAAATTAACACCTAAATTATTATTGTTTATGCACTAGATCTAAGGCCAGTTTAAGAAGTTGGCCAAAGTCCATTTTTTAGCATATTGAAAGAATGATATCATGAATCTTGAAAACAGGTGTTAATCATGAGAATTAATAAAAATCATCTAACTAATAAAATTAATAATCCTGAATTTTAAGGAATATGAGTAAAGTTTACATCCATCCTTATAAACAGAGAGATACCCTCACAGGTAAGTGACTTCTATCTTCATCTTTGCTCCTATTTTTACTGACTTGATCGTAGAATTGCTTTTGCGGTGCTGCCAATCGAAAAGAAAGAGACGTTCACCTAAAGATTTCATCCAGATCGTAGAAGACAATTTAAGTACACAAACCAAGTTCGAGAGGATGGTTGATCCAAAGGAGCTTTTGAAGTACAAGATAACATGCCAAGACTGAATATAAGGAGACGTTCCGAGAAGTCAAAGTACATGCTTAATTCGAGAGCTTGAAGAGTAGAATCTTATCATTTGAAATCAGTAGCCTACTCACTCACCTCATTCAAATATTCCTAATAGAAATAGTTTAAGTTATAATATGAATAAAACTACTAAAAAAAAGTCTAAAACTTTTTTTAAAAAAAAATTATAACTAAGAGCCTAATACTTGTACAATTTACTCAAATTCTCATTTTTTCCACAATGTACTTTTGACACATCGTAACGAAAGCAAACAAAAGTTCAAAATTTTCATCTCTTCCTGCTTCATAAGAAAATGTTAGAAAAATGAATTTTCCAAGATATTGTTGTGTAACATTGACTTCAAGACACTCTTAAAATAGTTTTCCAAAACAAATGACTTCCTCCTCTAAAAGAACAAATCATGGATTTGGTACATTACTAGTTATGAGAAGACATCATGTTTTCTTGTCACAATGCAAGTAGTTTCTTCTAACTTTCTATAACATAAATTACTAAATACACCCTATAAGCCTACCCTTAATAAATAAAGCAAAATTTCCTATTAATGCTAATTAACTGAGACGTAACTGTCACTCTCAAAAAATAATTAATTGAGTCAATTATAAAGAGATTAATTAATTGTAGAAAATTGTTTTTTTATCTTTGTTTACATTTGGAATTCTACAACCGTCAAGAAAAAGAAATTATTATCAGTGTCACTAGTAATACTTTACTGATAGGCTAAGAACAAATTATCAGTTTAATAAACCATCACTACATGTTAAGGAAAAAATGAAAATATTATGTGCATTAAGATAGTAATTAGAGGGTTGAGTTCAACAGTGAGTGATTCATTTATAGCTATAAAAAGGTGTATAAGATAGCAGAGCTTCATATTCTCTCTGTCATGGAAAATAAACAAGCCATGTTTCCAGTTTCTGTCATTCTTTTTTCACTCTTGCATCAATCACTTGTTATGGGAGCTATAGGGCCTAACTCTGCTGTTAAGGATAATAGTTTTGAGTGCATTGAGATGGAAAGGAAAGCCCTTCTTAAGTTTAAAGAAAGTCTAAAAGATCCTTTTCATTGCCTATCTTCATGGGTTGGCAGTGATTGCTGCAAATGGGTGGGTGTGAGATGCAACAAACATACAGGGAATGTGATAAGGCTACACCTTAGAGGCACAGATATCTGTTCCAAGGCCACAGACACCAAATGGCCTTTGAGTGGTGAGTTGAATGCTTCTCTGCTTGACTTGAAATATTTGAATTATTTGGACTTAAGTCACAATGATTTTGAGAATGTTCAAGTCCCATCATTTTTAGGTTCACTTAGTAACTTGTGGTATCTCAATTTATCTCATTCATCCTTTGCTGGAAAGGTTCCTTCTCAGCTAGGAAACTTGTCTCATTTGCAGTATCTTTCTTTGTCAAGACCCTCATCTTCATTATGGGCTTCTGATTTGAGTTGGTTGTCTGGTCTTACATCTCTCCAATATCTAGATATGAGTAGTGTGAATCTTAGTAGAGCATCAAGTTCATGGCTCCAATCTATCAATAGGGTTCCATCTCTTTCAGTTTTGAGGTTGTCTGATTTTGGACTTTCTAGTTTACCTCAAACTCTTCCATTTCTAAATCTTACATCACTTACAATCCTTGATCTTTCTGTCAATAGCTTTGATTCCTTGATACCAGGATGGCTGTCCAATATCAGTACCTTGATAGAACTTGACTTAGCAATGACAAGCCTTAAAGGTCCCATCACTGGTGTTTCATGGGGAAATTTTTGCAAGTTACGTACTTTGGATTTGGCTTTCAATCAACTTACAGGGGAGTTACCAACCTCATTGGGTTACCTTAAAAGTTTGAGAACCATTCAGTTAGAGGGTAACAAGTTGTCTGGTTCAATCCCTCCATCCATTGGAAATTTGTCATCTTTGACAGTTCTAGACCTTTCTAACAACATGATGAATGGCACTATTGCATCTAACATAGGTCAGCTCACTAAACTGTTGACACTGAATCTTGATGGGAATTTTTGGGAAGGCATCCTAACTGAACCATTTCCATAACCTCACACATTTGTCCACATTTCAAGTGTCATCCAAAATAGGGTCTTTAACTTTCAATATCCCACAAAACTGGGCTCCATCTTTTAATCTAGAGGATCTAGAAATTCTTGACTGTCAATTAGGCCCTGAATTTCCAGCATGGCTCAAAACTCACAGCAACCTAATGACCATTGTTCTCAAGAACACAGGAATATCAGATATAATACCAAATTGGTTTTGGGATTTCTCACAACAAATCTCTACTATGGACCTCTCCTACAACCAATTGAAGGGAAGCCTTCCAAAGTCCTTACACTTCGGTGATTTTGCATCAGTTAATTTGGGGTTTAATGCCTTTGAAGGGTCAATTCCTGTTTGGTCTGGTGTGACTTTTCTTTCACTGAGCAACAACTTTCTCTCCGGCTCAATTCCTTCTGATATTGGCCAAGACATGTCACAGCTGGAAGGTTTGGATCTTTCAGGGAACTTTATAACTGGCAGAATACCTTCATCCATGAGTTTGCTAAAGGATTTGACTTTTCTTGATCTATCAAACAATAGTTTATCAGGGAAAATACCTCTATATGGAGAGGGACACAAGCTAAGCCTTTATACTATTGATCTATCAGGGAACAACCTATCTGGAGGAATTCCTGCTTGGATGTGCACAACACCTTCACTTAGAATAGTTCAACTAAGCAAAAACAGTCTTTCTGGGGATCTGTCATCCATGTTTCCCAACTGCCCCTATTTGTACACAATAGATCTTGGAGATAATGCATTTTTTGGATCCATACCAAAGTCTCTCGGGAATAACATAACTTGGATATATGAGCTGAGACTACAAGGCAATGCACTTACTGGAAAAATCCCTGAAAGTTTGTGCCAACTTTCACATCTTCATGTTCTTGATCTTGCACACAATAACTTATCAGGCCATATCCCTCCATGCTTAGGCAACTTGACAGGTTTCAAGGCACCAAGTCGTTATGATGTTGGCCACTTATATATTCCTGTAACCTACTATGAGCACATGGATTTGTATGTGAAAGGAAGGCCAATGGAATACACATCAGAAATGCATGTTATAAATCTTATAGATCTTTCCCGCAACCATCTATCTGGGGAGATCCCACACACACTGACAGAACTTTCATACTTAGTTTCCTTGAACCTGTCTTGGAACCAATTATCTGGAGGCATTCCAACAAACATTGGAGCACTACATCAATTGGAAAGCCTTGACCTTTCTAACAACCATCTCTCAGGTCCAATACCTCCAAATATGGTTTCCTTGACTTTCTTGGCACATTTGAACTTGTCCTATAACAACTTGTCTGGTGAAATACCAACAACAAATCAGTTCCATACTTGGATAGATCCCTCCATCTATGAGGGTAATCCACACCTTTGTGGGACACCTCTGACTACTAAGTGTTCAGAGCATGTTGATGAAAGCACCACATTTAGGGACACATATGAAGATGAAGACAGTTCCCATAATAAGCTATGGTTATCTTTGAGCATAGCACTTGGCTACATCGTGGGATTTTGGGCTGTTTGTGGCAGCTTAGTGTTGAAGAAATCTTGGAGACATGCCTATTTCCAGTTTGTTGATTCCATGAAGGATTGGATTTTGCTTGTTGCAATTACGAAATGGATTCGATTGAAAAGAAAACTGAACCTAGAAAACAATTGAGATTGTCTATCTTTGTACTTGTGATTATTTGTAAGCAGTGAATGATGAATTGAATCTCTGAGGCTTGGTGAAACTGAGTGTGAAAAATTGTGACTTAACTGAATTATTAACCCAACTAATTTGATCTTCACGAAAGAATTAAAACTTAAGCACCTCATATCCGCTGAATGATGAAATGAGAATTAGGTTTTGCATTCTTTTTCACATGTTCAGTACAAGAATTTAACGGATTGGTTAAGGAATTTTCTTTTTTCTAGCATAATCTATTGATCGGTGATAATCAGCAACTGGTCTTAAATAACCATGAAACTTCTAAGTGATTGCATAATATCTTATCATTTTAGACACCTTTATACTGTTGCTTCTATGCATATTCAAACACACTGTTCATCTATCTTTCCAGGGACTTCAACTATGGCTACCACGTATGTTTGATTATTCGTCTCGCGTTTCCAAATTTTCTTAACTATCAAATAACATGAACCAGGAATATTTTCAGCTCTATACAACTAGCAGGGCCAAGAAATGCATATTCATGAACCACATAAAACATTACCTTCATTGGAGGCATTAAAGCAAGAAATAATGACTGTGAAGGTGTTGGGTCTTTGGGCAAGTCCATTTGCCCATAGGGTTATTTGGGCACTGAAATGAAGGGTGTGAATTATGAGTAAATTGGTGAACACCTTACCAACAAGAGCAATTGAGAAATAATATGATGTATAATAAGGTTCAGACATAGTTGAAAAACTGATTTATAAGATAAAATTTGTAAGAAATTGTAAATCGATGATGACCGGTTATCTTGGATGATGATCGAGTATTTGGTTTACTCTGACATTTTCCTAATTATGAAATATGGATACTGACATGGACACATATACGACATGGATATCTATACCTAGACACATGTAATCTAAAAAATATAGGATACAAAAACACAAATTTATATATTATATCATTATTAAAAAACTATCTATGAACAAAGTTAGTCAAATATAATAAAAAATAAATGTAATTTATTTATCTAAAATTCAAAAAGTGAAAAGAAACATGTGTAATATAAATATTCTTTATATATAAGATTGGTATTTTATCTCTATAATAAGTTTATTAGTTTTTAGAAAATTATTGAATTATTTTCTTTTAAAATTGTATTAGAACTATGTTAGAATTATTAAATACTTAAGAAATTGTCTTTTGAAATGGACAATTCACCAATACGTGTCCAATCCGAGCTTTATAGCTTCACAAAGAAGGGTCAAAGTATGTATCATAGAGTGTGAATAGGATCAAAGTAACAATACCTTATATCTTGAGATCACCTTCTTATTTATAGTGGTCTCATATAGGCTTTTGGATAGTTGGATTGGAGGCCCAATACATTAAGGGCCTTTTGTCTGCTTTGTCCCACATGTTTATAGTAATTTCCATGTGTCTGTTTGTCAGTGTTACATGTTCCAAGAAGAATCACAAGGATCAGCTGACATACAAAGGATCTTAATGGATTTGTGGGTTGGTCCTTTATTACACATGATTGGAATGTTATCAATTGATATATAAATACAGGAGTGATTCTTTCTACACCTCCATATTGACTTCCTGCACCTCCATAATTTTAACATATTCCCATTTTAACCTTGAAAAAAGACAAAAATAACCTTCACTATGGTAACTGGGATAGTACAACCCGCAATGTATTTAAAAACAATTTGTGTTCAATTTTGGGTAGTGCTTGTTTGGCCACTAAACCCGCAATGTATTTAAAAAAAGTTTTATATTGTGGGTTGTACAACCCGCAATGTAAAAGGTGCAGAAAATATAATTGCGGGTTGTACAATCCACAATGTATTTAGTTTTTAATTGTATTGCGGTTTGTGCAACCCGCAAAGTGGAAAAAAAATGAATGGCAGTTATCATGAATGAAGGCTATTTTCGTCTTTTTCTCAAGACTAAAATGGGAATATGTTAAAATTATGGAGATGCAGGAAGTCACCATGGAGGTGCAGGAAGAATCAGTCTAAATACAGTGATCTCATATGGGCTTTTAGATAGTTGGGTTGGAGGCCCAATACATTGAGGGCCTTTTGTATGCTTTGTCCCACATGTTTATAGTAATTTTCATATGTTTGTATGTTAGTGTTACATGTTCTAAGAAGAATTACAAGGATCAACTGACATACCAAGAATCTCGATCGATTCGTGGGTTGATCTTTTATTACACATTATTAGACTGTTATCGGTTGACATACAAAATTGTAATATCATCATTACGAGGAAAAAGTTTTTGGTCGACGAAGTTTCTGATATAATCATAGATTGAATAAGCTAACCAATCGACCTTATATTACAGTTGTCACATAAATAATTTGTAAAACTAGAGAATTATAATGATCTAATAATAATTTGATTAGAAGTGAAATAATATGTTACACATAACTACGACACTAATACAAGTTCTAACTCATGACTTGAAAAATTACGTAATAAAAGACGATGAATAAATAAAGTTTTGATTACATACTATACCAATGCTCTAAAAATAATACTCGTAATCACTCCATACCCATATTTTCATTAAGAATTGTTTCTTGAATTATGAATTTCTTTTCAATTTTCGAAACTAACGTTTCAATACTGTTTTAATTATTAGTTACAACAATGAACCAAATATTGTTGATTCCATCATACAGTAACAACAATAATTTAGTTGTGAAATTTGGAAAAGGACAAATCATAATCAGTCAATTTGGCAAGGACTGAGTGTTCAAGATAAGGCCTAATATTAAATCATTTTCCAAGGGAGTTATAGGATGTAAGATGGTGAACATGTTTCGGTAAGGTACTTTTATAAGTTGCTTTACTAGTTAAAAATTTGTTTAATCTTATAAACGATGTTTGATAAATATTTATGGTTTGTAACTTTTTTTATAGGTTATTTAAAAACGTTTTTAAATATCAGTTCCTAGTTGTTTATATTCATTTTTTATCTTTATAATATTCATTAAATTTGTATTTTGCTTTTTTCAAAATAGGGTAAATTAAAATATATTTTATTACACAAAAACATAATAAAAGTGATATTTATTTAAATGTTTGATTTTTATTTCAAACTTGATTGAAAATGTTTTAAAATATGGTATTGGATTAATAGTAGAATATAAACTACAAAAAATATATGATAATTAAAAATAAATAAATAATTAAATTAATTGATTTATAGATAAAAATTGCAAGACTTTAAAGGTAGTTAAAATTTTAAATTATAATTATTCCACAATATATTTTATTAATAAAACCAAATTATATTCGATAGAAAATTTTAAAATTTTATCGTTTATATTTATAAACCATTTTAATAAATAACTTGTCAATTGGCTAATTAAAATAAACTTAATAGCTCCAGTGTCGTATGCAAACGACATAGCCACATAAATGACACTATACGAGAGGATTTTATACTCCACGTTTTAAAACTCGTATTAATATTTACAAAACCCATTCGTCTGACAAAATTAGTAAGCTATACATATTTTTTCACACTCACAAAAATATGCTTAAAAACATTCACATGTCATTCACGTATTTCAAATATTCCATAAATAAAGTTTAAACTCAACCAAATTCAAAATGAAAAAAAATTTAATCTATATATACTGTAATAAATATTAAATTATATAATAAAATATGAAATAATTTCAAAATAAAATAAAATATCATCAAAATATTTTTCATTCATTAGATTTGATCCAATTATTTTTTATTGTTTTGTGATATTGAAAATAACCTACAAAATTCGCAAGTAAGTTGATAGCATAGAAAGATTGCTTTCAAAGTTTTACTCAAAATGCAAGTCATACTCACACGAGTTTTGGATAATTTATAATTTTTTTTCTAAATAATAAGATAAATAATATATAAGCAAAAAATTCACAAAGTTATTATCTTAATATTCTGATGAATGGTGAAAGATAATATTACAGAAATATATTAGGTATGTGTCGATCATTTTGAAGAAAATAACAAAAACTACAAACATAATTGCATATTGTCTTTCACGATCAACATTATTAATTCTTAGTATGGTAGACAAATGTATGACATATGATGGCGAAGGGTTCATGCATTTCTCCGTAGATGTGTACAAAAACTTTAAATTAGAAATAGGTTTTGTTTCCTTCGTGACAAAACCATATCAAATTTGTTAAAAAAAATGAAAGAAGCATATATAAAACATAAAGCAGAATCACATACAGGAAAAGGGAATATATTATATTTCAAGTTTTCTTTTCTTCATTTTTTCTGAAAAAAAGAGAGTGTTATTTCTGAAAAAAATTGCCAAATATACATTTAAACTTGATTTCTTTTTCTTTTTTACTTTTACTAAAATGGTTTCTAGTTAGAAGATGATCCATCCTTTTCAACACACTTTACTAAGAGGTAGTTAATAATGGTCCATAGTTTTAGAATTATCCTTCTTGAGTGGTTCATGAATCCTACAACAAAAACTAGTGGGATGAGAAAAGTAAAGTGTGACGTGTTTGATCGATAGTTACAATGTATTGATACCTTTTATAACATTCTTTTTTTGATGGAATCAAAGTGTAAGAGGTATGAGATTCCTTAATAGAAGGTGTGCAAAAAGTTAATTTGTTATAACTTAATGGTAAATTTTGTAAGTGGCATAATAATGATAAAGAAGCTAAACTAAGAGTTGAATCCAAAAACATGGTGAATTGCAAAACGCAAATTGTTCTCAAATTAATATGATAATTAGTTTATAACTATTTTAAGAGAATGTTTTAGAAGCTGTCTTAAGGCAATTATAAACAGACATATTTTATGTCTCTCTCATACATGAGCATAAGTGTTGTTGAAAAAGTCATAGAAATGTACTCTTAAATAAAGATATGGATTAGAATTTCTACTTAACTTTGACTTCATTACACGTTTGTTTCACTTGCCTTGGATAAAATAAAAATTAAATAACTCACCTAGCTTAACCTTCACTTAAATTATTATGGTATTCATATTAATTCAAGAACACCATAATAATTAAATAAAATTTGATATGTTCTTACACTTGAAATAACCTGGTATTTTGTTTTTAGTTCTTAAAATACTTTTGTTTGACTTTTGATTTTTCTGGTCTTTTAATTGTTTTTATTGTTTTTTGTTTTACTTACATATTTTTTTGTTTTTATATATGTAAAATATTATTTTTCATTTTTAGTTTCTATATCAAATATTTTTTTTAAAAGACTAATAATTCAAAATGAACTATAAAAACAAATATATATATATATATATATATATATATATATATATATATATATATATATATATATATATATATATATATATATATATCACAGGACTACAATAAAATAAAAAAGACTATAAAACTAAAAAAAATTATGGGGATTAAAAGCCAAGCAAAAAAATTAAAATTAAAAAACAAAAATAGCTATATTTTATTTATAAAAATATATTTAAACCCTTATTCCATTTGCAGTCACTCATGTTAGTTAAACTTTGGAAATTTGAATGTCTCATCAAGAGATGAAGTACCAACCAAGCCACACATCTTTATCTTTATTTCAATCAACAAGACAAATTCCAAGACCCTTTTTAATATTAATCTCTTCTTGATTATCATGCTGAGGTACAAACCAATGCATAGGAATTAAGAATCATGGTTAATGTGGCAAAAGTTGACAGCTAACTAAAGTAACATCAGATGCATGACCTTCTGTCCTGTTTATTAATCAATTCAGTTTGTGGCACACATCACATTTCTTTTCTGGTCACAACCATGTGCATGACTTATAAAGTAATTAAGAAAACAGTTGTACAATTGCAGGAACCTATTGTAACTGGTTTAAAGTGTTACCAAAAGTTGCATGGAGAGTGAAAGATGCCTAGAATCTGTCTCACATAGAAAAAAAAATGGTGTTACTGCCTTAGAGTGGTCATGCCATGTGGCATGAACAAATAGGGTGGCTTCAGATTAGAGCAATGAATCACAATGTTGTGCAGTTCTAATCATTATAGGCTCAAATATGGAGGTGCTGTTATAAGCATTAGCTTCTGCTACACTTTCATTGGCATCATCTATCTACCATATGAACCGTTTTGAGTGTCTTTAAGCCATTCTCAAAAGACACCGAAGTGCGTGCTGAAAATAAAAACACATAAAAGTTCATACTTTGCTGTTGCTCACGCCTTTAAGTGTTTTTGTTTAATGCTAGACCTGTAAAAGGTAGCACTGACTTCATCAAACTAACACAAAGAATATTGAAATTAAATCCTTGACAAATATAGTATTCGTGTACATGATTACATAGATAATGAACCTTTGTTTACAACCAAAAGGGAAAACAACGACAGATGATAAACCTTTGTTAATCAATTGCACCAAGAAGCCTTCCAAACTTATTTTTAAGGAGGAAAAATTGTGCATTTTGTCATCTTTTGTATTTTTGTATTAATAGTTGAAAGAGGATACGAACAAGATGAATAATGTTATTAAAATGTGTACATAAAGTTTAAAGGAGACTCACAAATTTATGCATGCCAGACCTACCTTTTTTGCTATCCACTTTGAAGGTGTCTTGGTAGTCTTGGTATATAAATACTTCGAGAGTGTATATACGGATTCTATATATATATCTTTTGTAATACTCACAATTCACAACAATTTTCACATATTGCAAAAGTCAAGAGAAAAAGAAAGAAGAAAATCTCGGGTCTTATAAAATATAATTAATACATTATAGTTGGTATAATAAGTTATATAAACCAATTCTAGATTGAGAAACTTAACACACAATATAGTTGGTATAACAACTTATATGAACAAAAAAAAAATAAGTGCTAGTGGTTAATCAATTATAATATACCCCCACAATTCTTGTTGTTATATTATTGTGTTGCACTTAATAGGTCATGCACGTGTTCAGTATTCATGACTATTCTAGAGATCTAGCAAAAATCTCATGCAAACGTCCCCACTTGACACTCATATTGGTAATTTCAAGTGTATACTGCAAATCATACACTACCTATAAGAGATAGATATGAAAATCATTAAAACTTTATTCAAAGTTAACATCCATTTGGTTAATAACTAACTTATGAATTAATGCTAGAACTAATAACACTCGAATAGAGAAAATCTTAATAACTGTGACAAATGTATCAAAGTAATATATGTTAGGTTTTTTAGTAGAACATTTTGCTACTAATCTTACCTTATATTTTTCTTGGATCCATTATGATCGTATTTTTTCCATAAAGATCCACTTACAACCAATGAGTTTTTATCCTTAAGACAAATATACTAAAGTCTAAGTGTCATTTTTCTTAATTGAATCAATTTTGGTCCTAATAGCCTTATCCTAATGTTTTGGATCAAGAACACTAATAGCTTTTAAGAAACTTAATGGATCATTTTCAAGTAGGTAAGTGTAAAAGTAATCACATTTAACATATCTCTTAAAGCTAGAGTCTTTATAGATTTGAGTTTTAAAAACAATTTCTTTTCTTAAAACTGGAGTTTTCATAAAATCATTGAGCTATACTTGTTGTTTTCTCCATCCCACACACTAGAGTAGGAGGAAAAAACATTTACTTTTGCACAAATGTGCCTAGTAGTCCTAGAGTTTACCATCCATTTTCTCACATTGATCATAATGTTCACTTGCGAAATGACTACAACAATTGTATCTTTTTTTTACTATATTTTTTTTAGGAGGGTTGTCGTTCTTAATTCTATGCTTATATTAATGTGCATAATGATATGACCTTCCACAGATAAAACAAGTTCCCTTCTTCTTGAAGGTGAGGTTAGATCCATTGGGATGAGAGAATTTAACTTTATTTTTCTTTTCTTGATAAGGTTTTTTCTCGTACCTTTCTTTTAGATAATCTGTCTTCTACAATATTTGCCTTAATAAATAATGTCTTAGCTCTTGCAGTAACACATTTCTTTCTGTTGGCATCTTCAATGATGATGAGTGATAAGGTTAAATAGTGACATCTATCTGTACCTGTTCTTTAGTTGTTATCTGTAGTCATTACAGGATTGTGGAAGTTTTTCGATCAATAGTTCTGAAACAAATTCATTAGGTAGGGTTATGTTTTTTGCTTTAATATCTTCAAGTAAAGCGTGATATTTGCTTATTTGTATATTGATGTCTTTATCTTTTATCATCTCCTTGTGATTTCTAGTAACAAACCTTTGTCTAACTACATCTTCAGTAGTGTGTTTGAGAATAAGATAATCTCAAATATCTCTAGTTTCCTTATAAGAGCAATACACATTGAACAAATCGTTAAATAATGCACTAAACAAAGTGTCATGACAAACCTTATTCATATGAGTCCAATATTCGATGTGTTTTGCAGATGTGCTGGAGTCAAATTTAGAAGTTGTAAATCATACATATTTAACAGAGTAGACACACATTCTTGCCAATGTTATAAGTTTTGACCATTAAAACTTCAATCTTCAAAGCGTCTGAGAACAATTTCGTAAAGATGATTTGCGACTCAGAAACATTGTTTGACTTTGTAGGTGTAGAGTTAGTGTCGATATCCACGTTGTTAGCCGTAAGTTCTTAAAATTATAGAGGACACAACCAAAATGGTTTCCTAAGGCGTGGATGAGCATGCCCTTAAGGACTTATCCATGATGTATTGTGCAAGCTCCTAAGGTATAATAAGAACTTCTTTGGAGGTATGGAAGATCACAAAACTAGAAAGCAATGAGCCTAGGATAAGAGAAGGTAGGAAAAGAGAGGAGACTGAGTGAAGGTGTGCTTTGGAAGGAAGGAAGGACATTTATTTATAGGGTAGTGGAGACTTAACCTACATGGTCATAAGGTTCCAAATTATGAAAAGTAAGGTGAACATTGTGGAAATCATAGAGTACGTTGTAAAGAAATGTGTGATAACGTGCATGGAACTTGGAAGAAACCATAGTTTGCAATGTTTACAATACAAAAAATATGAAAACTTAGGGATTTACATTAACTAAATGAAAATATAAAATAAAATAAACAAACCAAGTGGTAAAAAGTACCTAAACCTACTTATTATAGGCACATGGGAGAAATCAACAAGATTTGAACTAAATTGTGCATAAAAAGCCCAAATGAGGTCCACAACTTCAAAAACAAGACTCACCTCTTTTCCTACCCACTTTTAAAGTATAAAAAGTTTCTTGGTATATAAATCCTTTAAGAGTGTGTAATCTAAATGCTGTGAAACTTTATATATTTTTTGTAATACTCACAATTTACAACAATTTAGTGGTTAGAAATACTCTTCAACCAATGTAGTGTGATATAATTAATGGATAATAATATTTTTTAAATATGTTTTTATTTCTTATAAAGAGTTCGATTTTGATTATTTGTTTTTTATTTCTACTAATTTTTAAATTTATATTTTCTAAAATCTAAAATTATTACTTTTGGTCCTTAATGTTCATTTTAAGGTATGTAAATACAATTTCTTTTAGAAATATATAATATTTTTTAATATCAAGTGTTGACATTTACTCCACGCCACACACTAATGAGTGTTATATGCAATCTTTTGCTACACATATAACCCACTAACTAGTATTATTAATAGTATGAATAGAAAACAACATTTCAATTTTTGAGATATTAAAACAATGAATTATTTTAATGGACTAAAAACAAAATTCATTTGCAAATGTAGAAACAAATTGAATCCTATCTTTCAAATGTGTTTAGAGATTTGTTTTTTACTCTCTAGATCAATAATATATATGTATAACTACATTTGTCTAGGAATATCTTTATTGTATATGAAATGTATCAGTGACAAAAAAACAAACTGTAATTGGTTCAATGGATTTCTACATTAAATTACATTAGCACAGTCAAGAGAAGAATATAGCATGTGGGTGTTCAACAAAATCACATGATTAGAGAGAAAAGAATAATACCCGATATAATAACAAACAATGAACATGAAGGTCTTAAATTAAGGAAGCTGTTGTCACTAAACGAATGTCAATTCTGAATACTTTGCACCCTGTATGACAGCTGATCCAATAAAGTTGAGCTGTTTGATTCCTATTGGTTGTGAAGGGAAAACATGTTATAGAATGCAGCCATAAATTGCAAGTAAATAATGAAATCCTTATAAAGAAATATACCTGATTGAAGCCACAACATATTCCTAATGAAAAGTAGGTTACTTTTTGTGTTATAATAATAAACCTTAACTGATACCTGACAATATGAGGTGTGCCTTAGTCCTAAGGAAATGTATTTAGTGCAGTGCATGCATTTTAATAATTTCTATCTGTCAGTGTTCTATCTCAGATTTACTGTCTGAAGGATCTATATGAAGGCTACATTTCTAAAGAAGGAAATCTTCACTCAAAAGAAATTTCCAACTTGTTAGCAACAAATGGCAACAGGATCAAAGTTTTTGGACAATGCAATGATAGGAGGTTCTCACTCTCTCACTACCTATCTTCATGTGTTAAGAAGTGGAGCAAACTCATCAATAACATCATCTCAACAACTTCCTTCATGTTCAAATTCTACCTCAATGAAAGAAGAGGCACCTATAGCCACATGGATTAGTCATATCCCTGCAAAGTTCAATGGCCCTGAAGACACAAAAAATCTCAGAGAGAAAAACCAATCCAAATCTATCTTCCCAGCCTCAGATGCAAAAAACAGCTCCATTCCTCTAAATCTTTTGGAAACTCTCCCACCATTAACCATGGCACCATCTTTTGATGAGCCAGTTGCTTCTTTAGCCTCTTCTTCTGCCCCTCCCAATTTTCCAAACTTGACTTTGGTTTTGCAGGAACCCTCCATGGCCTACTCATCATCCTCAAACATGAAAGGTGGTGAAGTCATGTCTGTAGTAACTTCAGACCCCGCCTATCAAGTTCCTAACTTTGGGCAAAACCAGCATAAAGCAGTTGCACACAAAATGAACAAGAACATAACAAATTCTGGGGCCAAGTCTTTGAATGAGAATTGGTTGTGTACCACCAAGACTCAGGCTATGAAGTATGGTGGAAGAGGCAAGCTGTTCAAAGGGGTGAGGCAGAGACACTGGGGGAAATGGGTTGCTGAGATTAGATTACCAAGAAACAGGACAAGGGTTTGGCTAGGGACTTTTGACACAGCTGAAGATGCTGCCATTGCATATGACACAGCAGCATACATACTAAGAGGGGAATATGCTCAGTTGAACTTCCCAGATCTCAAGCATGTAATCCAGGCCAATTCTCTGAATGGAACCACTGCAGCACTTGTGGAGGCAAAACTACAAGCAATATCTCAAGGTGTTTCTTCTCATAGCAAGCCTACTCACTCACCAGCAGGGTCAAGCACTAAGCACACTGATGAGAATGGTAAATTGAAGAGCACAAATGCCAAGGATTCAACCATGAAGGAGTGGCAGTTTGATACTGAGAGAAGCAAAAGCACACACCATGAGATATCAGATGTGGAAACTGTTCAGTTAAGTAGAATGCCCTCCTTAGACATGGACATCATTTGGGATGAACTTTTAGTCTCTAATTCATGACCACTGTTTCTTTGTCTACTTTGAAAGCATAAATATAATAGCCCTTGTTTATCTCAATTATGTTTCTCATTTGGACCACAACTTCAGCTTGAAGCTCATTACTTCATTCTACATGATGCAGTTCTAATGCCACACTTGTCTAATAGGCTATATTTTCCTATAATGTTTATTGAAACTAGTATCCTTGTTGATACCCTTTGTTCAGGGCCAATTACAGATACAATTTTAAGTTATGCTAAAGGTTCATTTTCTTGTACTTGAAAGCTGGAATAGAAGAAAAAATACACCAAAACTTTGTCTCCTTAACATTCTACTGCAATATTGCTATGTACAACACTGTAATACCAAGATTGGCCAATATGGATTCATTTAGTTCTGCTTTTTGTAATAATAGGACTCTGAATCCATGATATTTGAGTGGGTGTATAGGGTCTTGTAGCTATTTTACATGATACTGAAATGTGACTTTCCTTCCCCAATTCCTCTCCCTACTCATGTATCCCATGGAGGACCACAAAATAAACCTGTTCAGTGCATCTTCTCTAAACCTGCATAATATTTGATCTTTTAAATTGGATATGCTTTCTAATTTAGGAGGTAATTTTAAAAAATCACACTGTTTATTTTATAACTTAGACATATATTTTATTATTTTTATTTATTTTTATAATTATTTGACATTTATATAATTATTATTTGATATTTTCATTTTATATTTATGGAATTATAATTTTTTAATATTTAATATATTCTTTTGACATTAAACTTTTCATAATATCCGCTCTCCTTGAATTTTATTTATTTTTTTATAAAAAATATTTAATTAATATTTAAAATAGAAAAAAAAAACATAAATATACTTATTACCCTATAAAGATAAAGTAAACCCTCATTTATTCCGCCTACTTACCACCATCCTACTTGTTAATATAATAGCAAGAAACACATCATTATCATCATTATGAGTTCAACCATTCTTTATATTAACACATCATTAAATGTAAGTAAATTAGGATTCCCTAAATTTCATTCTCTTTCTGAATTTCTAAATCAAGCAAGAAATATTTTATATTTTAATTTCTCTTAACCAAATATGATTGCTGGTCATGTATTTAATACTCTTTTAATCAGTTCACAGGATCTATACAAATAAAAAGAAACAGTTCACAGGAATTAGAATTAAAGGATTTTGTTAATATGATTAGATTTATCAATAGTTTGTATGAATTTCAGTATTACTTTTTCATTATGTAATTTCCTTTCATCTAGTTAATCAAGACATTTCCCTCCAATAAAAATAATATTTTAGTATATATATATATATATATATATATATATATATATATATATATATATATATTCTCATTTGAGACATTATAAATAATCTAATAATCTACTACTTGTATAGTACTTCTTTCTCTTTATTTCTTTTCATTGTTTATGTTATTTTGTCACTTTTTCCATCATCTTATCTTGGTTTTATTTGTAAAAGAAAAATCATGCATTTTATGGTGTAAAGGACGGTTTCTTTCTACACCTCCATACTTTTTTCCTATATCTCCACAGCACAGCAAATTGATTATTATATTTTTAATAAAAAAAGTTAATTAAATTATATATTTCTTAAAGTATTTCAGATTATATATATATATACAATTTTTGTATATCATATTATATAATCTGATATGAAACTTTATTGAATTATACAATTTGATATATACTTTTTTATTGTTTATGTTATTTTGTCACTTTTTCCACCATCTTATCTTAGTTTTATGTTATCTGTAAAAAAAAAAAACCATGCATTTTTCTTATAAAGAAGGAC
>Ga0209700_102015_pt1 | contig 41977 bp, 16 predicted proteins | sample SiratroredBW_FD_187528 | JGI IMG/M metagenome (GOLD analysis project Ga0209700, IMG submission 187528) | Root nodule microbial communities of legume samples collected from California, USA - Siratro red BW (SPAdes) (version 2) | ecosystem: Host-associated > Plants > Roots > Nodule | place: USA...
TATATATTGACACAGGTATTCTAAGATAAGATCTGAATAATTTAATTTTGAAAAAAAAAATCGTCTTTTCGCAATAGCAAGTTATACAATCTATAATATTTTAGGGGGAAATTGCATCTATTTGAAAAAATATGTAATCTTTTTAGTGGGTATACTCTTATTTTGTATGCATAACTTGAAATATCTTTATTTAAAAAAAATCAAGACTAGTATATTTTCGTTCATCCTCACAACAAAAAAACTCATTTTTTACAGTGAAAAAATATACACTGATAGTGTAAAGTAGTTATAGATAACCATTCAATTATAAATCACCACTGTACATGTATGATATGTTTATACAATTTTATATTAACTATTTTAAACGTCGTGACAATAGTTATTTTAATTGATTAAGTGTAAAATAAATACATTTGCAATAGAAATTCATTAAATTCTTTTAAAAATTAAATAAAAAATGGCTATGATTTTAAATTTCAAATGGTAATCTAAATAACTTTCAGTTAAATACGTAATTTAATCTAATATATATACAAAATTATCAGTGCCAAAAAAAAGTAAAATGTGACTTTATCGTATACATTTTAACCAAATTTATTCAATTGTCTCTTTGAAGAAAAGAAAAAAAAAATCTAAAATAAATGCAAGAAAAATTTCTTAACCTTTTAAAAATAAATAATAAAATTAAACTTAAGTAATTTACAATAACAGTAATACTGTAGCCCTCAGAAATAAAAATAGTACTTATGAATCATATTATAACAACATTAAATATCTAAATATTCAAATTAACGATAAATAATTTATTAAAGATACGTGAACAGCAATTCAGACCCTAAATAATTAGGACCAAGTGCCTCATTAATCCTATGATCTACACTACTCTATATTAAATATTATCATGAATCTTTAAGATTAAAACACACCAATTATATGAGGTTTTCTTAAAAAAAATCAAAGCACATAACATTGATCATTCGTGTATAACTATATAATCGATATTTGTTCATTTCTTTCTCATAGAAAAATGTCCTGAAATATATACACTCACCCCATTTCTCTGCTATATATGAAGTCCTGGAACGGAAAATTTTTCTGGCAGGATTTAAGGCCAAATGTGTGATCTTTCTAGGTTCGTTTTTTGTCTTTTAGTAATTGGGGAGCACTGTTCTTTTCTGTCTGCTACAGACAATTGACCATGGCATCTCCTGCGACTTCAATATTTATGTGGGGAAAAAATGCTGACGATGCATATATTTTACACTATACAGATAATATTCATATTCTCCAATTTAATGGAAGGATGCATATCATAAACATTATACAGGTAATATATTTATATTCTCCAATCAAATGAAATGATGCTTGCTTGTTTGTCTTACCAATACACAAGGGGAAGTATCATTCTTATGAGATTTAAGTTTAGTTTACTCATTTTTTTTTTCATTTACTTTTGAAAGATTTCGCATTTCAAAAGAATGTTTAAGATTTACTTTTTAAAATGTTGTATGATTATGATGTTCTTATGTTTCAGAATTTTGTCTAATCTTTTTTGTTGACATTGTCAACTGCATGCGTACAAACATGATTTTTCCTTCTACAAATGATAGGCTGGTAGTATAAAATCTTGGAGTCTGTCCCAGTCACCTTCGAAACTAGTCCAAAAATATGAGATGATTGATAGTTTATTCCCGTGGACCTGACAAAGTTTGTTATGTGCACTTGTACTATTCTGCTTGTTTTGTTATGTGCACTTGTACTATTGTGCTTGTCATGACAATGAACTTACCAATGTTTCATCTTACTAAAGTTTCAAAAAAAAGTGTATGTTTCTAAGGATAATATTATTACCGTTAATAATTGTATTGGAGACATTATTTTATTTTGAAGTGTGGAGTTTTATAATGATTTTATTTTTAAAAATGTTTAGTTAGCGAACAAAAATTGTCCTCAATGTCGATTTTTATGTGATATAAGGTTATTGAATATATAGAAATAAGTTTATTAGTTGAGGATAAAAGAGAATGAAATAGTTTTTCTTTGTAACTATTTTTTCATTCTTATAATAAATAAAAATTCATCTTTAAAATATCTTTTTCATTTTAACATACATGGTGTCAATGTTTTGACTTCAAGTTTGCTATATAACATTATTAAGGTCAATTACTGTATACGAGGAATTGTTCATTTTTGAACTCGAAACTTTGTTATAATTTTTTTCAGAAAAGACAATTCGAATGGTTAAGAGAGAAATGTATAACTCTTAAGCAATGTGTGACTCTTAACTTAAGCGATATATGACTATCGTATGTACTAAAATAAGAACCCAGTCAAGAGCAAGGGGAACAAAGGTTCGTCTTTAGAGCTAGTTTTCTATTCACACGGAGAAGGAGTTTGTATTTGAAATTTTTTTTTCATTCCCACCCTTGACAATGTACATTAGTGCTTAAACCTTTAGTGTTTAAACTTTTAAGTTAGATGAATTTTGGGTGGTGGTCAAAGAGTTGGATTTACAAGGGTTTTTTTTGGATGATGACCTCATTTCACTTCTTTTCTTTGTTTCACTCTTCTTATCTTTGGAATGTTTTTGAAAATCAACAAGTAGATCGTTCATGAGTGTCAAAGTCATAATCCTTGCACAGGGTTGTTTGTAATTAAATTTTTTTTGTCATAACTTTTGCATGAAAAAAGAAAATAGTTATAAGTCATAAAATGTAACATGCAAAAGAATAAAAAGGGGATAAGGAAATATTCTCTAAAAATAGGGATATTGGATCCTTGGCAAAACATGCTAAGGAGACATTTGTTGCTTAAGGATGGGTGAAAGTTTTTTATAATTTCAATATCTATCTTATCTTCCACATTAGAAGATACTTCATCTTTGACTTAAACTTGTTGAGTCTTTGTCAATAAAGAGGAAATGGAGGATTATGATTAGGGTAAAAAAATAGTCTTTTCAAGGATCTTGGGGAGACCATTTTAGTTTAAAAAACTTATTTGAAGTTTTTAAAGAGGAAGTGTAAATTGTGAAAAAAATAATATTAAACATCATTCAAAGATACCCACTCAACTTCAAAGTTGTGTTTTAACTAATAAAAAAGTACATAAACTTATTGATAGTGAGGATAATTTGAAAGTGGTGACTGAGTATTTGAAAAAAACTGCAACCTAACTATTATGATGAAATTAACTAAGAGTCACATTCATGATAATTAATGTCCTACATTAAAAAGAGGAAATGGGAGCATCAATGTCCAACTTCTAGAAAAAAAATCTTATTCACAAAGATAAAATCCTCACTATTAGTTTTAAAAATGATTTATCTATTTGTTGAATTTAATAAATTGAGTCCGGGTTACTGGTAGCCTAATTATTAAAAGGTTATAATAATGTACCATAATGTACTATAAGTCTTTTTGTGTTGCTTATCTTTTATTTTACACTTTTTTAATAAGTAGATTTATTGATAATGTTTATTATTTTGCATGTACTTATTTAAAAGGTTATATCATTCTAAATAATATATATAAAAAAATATATTCAAAGCAAGTTTTTTTTTGTAAGACTTTCTTTCCAATAACAAATAACAAATGAAAGATTCTTTCTACAACCAACAATTTCTCATCTTAATGGTCAATATGATATGACCGTTGGTGTAAATTGATGGAACATTTTTTAAGGTCTAAGGAATAAAAAGGTAATTGAATATGATATGTCTAGAAACAATGAAGTGTTATTTGATGAATAACAAAGGAATTTGATACACTAAAGTTAAAAAAATTGAAAACAAAGAATATTTTTTTTTTCAAGTTATTGATCGGTTTATTATGAAAATCATTCTCAACCAAGAAACATCTAAGAAAATTTAGGTTTAATTAAAAAGAGGTATTTAGGATCTGCAAAAATAAAGAGCAACAACTTCAAACTTTTTGTGGTGAGTTCAAAATAATTTATGTAAAGTATAGAACAATTATAATTGTCAACAAGATAAGAACATATGATACTTTGAACCAAATGTTGTTGCAAAAATACTTTGATCTTTATCACTAAAATTTAATTTTGGTGTATTTGTCATAGAAGGATTTAAAAACATTGATGATCTCTAACTTGATGAAGGACAAAGTTTATTACTGATCCATGAAAAAAAATAAAAAAAAAATAGTTAGAAGTTGAGGAGCTAAGTTAAAATCTTCTACCAATATTTATTTCAATAATTTCAAAGAGGTCAAGATAGGAATATAATTAGAGGCTAAAGATGAAAGAGACAAGGTGCTAAAAGTTTAAATAACAATTTTTAAAAATGATGATGATGGATATCAAAACACATGACAAAAGAAAAGAAGCATAACAAGTCTAAGGTGAAATGTTTTAGATGTCATAAATTCAATTATTATGTTGTCTCCTGATAATAAGAAGGCAAAAAAAAGTTAAATTTAGCATATAAGAAAAAAAGAAAAAAAGACTTTACTAATAACTGCTTAAGATATAAAAAGTGTTAATTGTATGTGAATAAAAGCTACATTAATCATATGAGTGAATTTTTTTTTCATTTTTAAATGAAGATTTTCAATCTATTATATTATAACCTTTGAGGATCATTCTGTGATGAAAATAATAAAGAAAATAGTGAAATTTCAAATCTTATAAAATAAATCTATCTACTCATTGTAACTTTATATATACTTTTATATATTATATATACATGGATTTGTTTTGTTGTCTTTCCAAAGTGTCCCATCAATTAAAGTATTTTGTAATTTTTAATGTAGTTAATAATTAACTAGTATTAACTGACGTGATATAAATAAATCAAATTTTAAATATTTTATTCTTATCTCCAAAACTTTGTATTTCTTTATCTCATCCTTGAAATTTTCATGTTGTATTGTTTATTTTAAAACATTTCACACTCGTAACCCTTAATATATATATATATATTTTTAATTACAAAGACACTCTTTTGATACATGGTGAAAGCAATGTGTTTGATCTTATGCTCTCTTGTAAAGGAAAGAATATGATAGGTCGCATGATGTGGTGAGTGAAGATAATGGTGGGAGAAAGATGCTTTTCATGGGCATTGGAGGTAGATTCCTGGATAAACCTATACGTGCTTTTGGCGGTTGGGCCAAGAGATAAAAGGGGTTTTGAGATGAGTAACACCATTTTCATCTTAATGGACTTTCCTTTCCATCCTAGTTTTGTGCAAATCAATGTCATTAAGACGCGTGGGAAGAACATTGCCAATAGAAGTTTGGTTGAAGTGTGAGAAGGAATTTGTGCCTTTTCCACACTCAAGATAGCCCACTCATCAAAGAAATGCCATCTTTTTTCTCTTTTGTACAACATTGTAGCTATGTGGATTGGACCCACTTAGATTTCATCCTTTTGTTTCTCTTTCTTATTCTCATGTAAATTTCAATCAACTTATTTTTAGCAAATTGTTAAACCTTGTTTTCATAAAGTTAATGGAGGAATGCTGAAAAAGAAAGGTATTTATTATTGTATTTATTATTGAGATGATGAAACCTTTTTTAAATGAGAAGCAATGATGTCCTCATTATTGTGGTGAGACACATTTCTTTTTAATTTCCATAAATCATTGTCGTACGTGTCATTTTTAGATAAAAGTAGAGGAGAATAGAAAAAAATATAAGAGGCAAGAAAAAAAAAACAAAATAATATAGACATAACAGTAAAACTATAAATATTATGAGTTTAATTTTAATTTATGGTAAGCATAAATGTTTTATTACTATTAATCGATTACAAATTATCGTATGTACCCCTTTATTAAGTAGGACTCTACTATTAATGATACTCTATAATTGAATGATATATATATATATATATATATATATATATATATATATATATATATATATATATATATATATATATAGAAAAGAAGAAACAAGTATGTTCCACAAGTCAAGTAAGCTGGAACTGGCAAGTAACCGGAAGTGCAGGTACGAATAAAAACTGAATGAATAATTTCAAAATTTCAACAGAGCTGAGGCTTGTATCTCGTACAGAACCCACACTTTATCCTCTCTGCACTCCAAGAATAAAAACTAGTAGCAGGCCGTACGATGATCCGACGTGGCGAGATCGCAAGGCTCAGAAAGAAAACGCTAAGCAAAGTTTGAAGAATCGAACCCACGTGGCAGGGTCCCACAGAAAACCTGGAAGCGAAAAATGCCTGGTCCCCATGGTTTGTTTTCACTTTCTTTCCACTTTCTCAGCACCCAAACACTCCTTCTTTATTCCCATTTTTTTTCCTCTTTAAATTCCGCCACCACCGTTTTTCACCAACGCCGTGCCCTCTATGAAGAACTCCGACGCCTCCGTCGACTTCGAATCGCCTCACTCCCCTCTCCGCTTCCGATCCTCCCCGCTCTCCGACAACGGCGACCCCTTCCACTCGCCCGAAAACTCCCCGCTAAATGACCACCGAGACAACTCCAGGGCCATCGTCATCGTCGAGACTTCCACGCAGTTCGCCCAGTCCGCGCCCCCCGTCACCGAGTCTGAGCACCGCAACCCGCCGCCCAATGAGCAGCCGGAGGTCGTGGTCACCCGCCCCGCTCGCCCGGAGGCTCGCTCGCCCGGCGCAGGCCCCCGCGGGCGAACCAGGGCGGCGCCGCCCCCTACTCTTGCAGTGCCGAAACGAGAGGTGATGCTGAAAAAGGTGGCGTTAGGGTTCCGGTTGAGCGAGGTGGTGTTGTGTCTGATTTCGTTTTCCGTTATGGCCGCTGACAAGACCCGTGGTTGGAGTGGTGACTCCTTTGATCGCTACAAGGAATACAGGTTGAATTTTTTTTCTTTCTTTTGTGGTTTTTTATTCATTGATTCGTTTCAACTTGGTTTTTCTTTTATTTATTTATTTTTTGTTATTAGGGTCAACGCGTTATCAATTGTAATAAATAATTTCATCAAACCTTTATTGAATATGTGTTTGAGTATTTACTTTAGGCCACTTTATTGAAATTGGGAACTTGGTGTTGTATGGATTGTAATAGTGTGGTCGCATATGGCAGGTATTGTTTATCGGTGAATGTTATCGCATTTGTATACGCAGCGTTTCAAACTTGTGATCTAGCATATCAAGTAGTGTCAGGGAGAAGCATAATCCGTCACCACCTGCGTTACCACTTTGATTTCTTCATGGATCAAGCAAGTCTCAAACTTGTTCAATTTATGTTTTTGGGTTGAGATTCTTTGATGAATGTTGGTGACATGAAAATGTGTTGTGATGGGCAGGTTCTGGCGTATCTTCTGATATCGTCTGCATCATCTGCAGCCACACGCGTTGATGATTGGCAATCCAATTGGGGAAAAGATGAGTTCACTGAGATGGCTAGTGCTTCAATTGCGTTGGCCTTTCTTGCTTTCTTTGCCTTTGCTATTAGCTCCTTAATCTCTGGCTACAACCTCTGCACTCTCTTCTCCTAACAATATTTTACCTCGTATAAGCTGTCTTTCTATTCATACACACACATAACTACACTTTTTTTTTCTCTTCCTTTGTTCTATTGCTGTGGAGGAATGCATCCAAGAGTGTTGGTGTTGGTGCTGGTGCTGGTGAATTCTTTTACTGTACAGACAGAGACTTGTATACATACAATTTCTGGATATTTTCGGAATGATGGAGAAGAACAATTTTTGTTCGCTTTAAATTGCAATTAAATGATCGTATTTCAGCAGAGGTGGCTTTTGTTATTACGTAAATGAGGTAAGAATATGATATTGCTTCTTAGGGATTCAATTTTTTAGGAAAAGAGAGAAAGAAAAACAACACTATGGTTCTGTTTGGTTTTGAATTTGGAAGTAGAATTTTGGGGATTGTCATTATTGTTCGTTGTTAAACATCAACTAACCGATGGCTGCGTCGTTGACATTTATTTTAACTTTAGCTTCTGCTTAAACAACATTAGTGCCTCTCTGGAACCATCATCATTCTCAGCAAACACATGAATCGTGGATGTCCCAGAAACCACATTTTCATTACCATTTTTCAATTAGAACCTTTCAAACCTTTGAATACATACTGAATATTGCTGGGACATAAAATGAGATGTTTCTGTGATACGTCAAATTTCAAGCTCTCCTCCCAAAGATAGCTGTATTCTGTAAGTAACAAGTTGAATTTTCGAGTAACTACGAAAAAGAAAGGTTCATTGTTAGTGTCATGAGTAGTATCAAATATTCCCCAAAGCAGGTCATCTTTGAGAGTGGCTTAAAAAATAGCTATGGATCAAATGAATGGGTGAAGAGGAATGCAAGTTGATCCGCGGTAAAATGAGAACATTTTTTTTTTCTAGTTTAGAAGCTACAGAATATTATTATTTCAATTCATTGATATAATTGGCTAGTCATCAGCATCAATAACATAGTAGAAAAGGAAAATCAATGAAAAGGAAATATAATCTGACTTTAAATGTGTTCTAGTCAAAGTATATCTGAAATCTACCAGTGGGTATATTTCTCATATAATTCTGTATTTATAGAGAAACGGTTAATCCACTATAATTACAACACTTAAATATTTATACTATCAAAGAGACACTATGAACATTTTGGTTAAATAGAAAGTAGTTCTATAATACCAGGAAAAGTGGTTGATAATTTGACTACTCAAATCGATCTAGTAAATTCCTACTCTCGAATTAACTAGACGAAGAAATTAAGATTGTATTGGTCCTACTCGTAGAGTTAACTATATGAAAAAACTAAAATTGTATTGGTATAACCGCACACAAAATCATTTTTTCCCAATATTATAAATGTAATATATATTAATTTTATCATAATTAATCTCTGAGAATATAATCACCTACCTTAACTGAGATTCGGTTTAAGGAATTATGGTCTAATCAAACGAGAATAATTGTTTTACATCAATAAAATAAATTGAATACATAAAGGGTTAAACAATAATATTTAAATTTAAAAATATTAAATGAAACAGATAAAATAAAAACCAAACAACAATTTGAAAGTCCATTTTACATTTCCGTTATCAAATTTCCTGGTGCCCTATGTGAGTTTGCTTTTCCTATGTGCCCATATTTTTTTTTTTTCAATGCTATCATACAAAGTAATATAATGCGAAATGTAACTGCTTTTGGACAATGATATTTGCACTTCCCTGTTTTATCTCCTCACTCCACACTTTTGTTTTATTTACCTTTGACGAACACATTTTCGTTGACTACTCAACACAATCAGTTAATATAATGTAGGGAATATAATTTTCTAATGGATTTAACTAAGTTTTAAGTCACTCATTAATTTAGGTATTTTTAATTGAATTTTTATTAAAAAAATTTGTCTATTGAGTACAAATTTTTATATTTTTTTAATGATTTTTCGCCTTTTTTTTTTATTTTTTATCCAATCCACTTGTTTATTTGTGTCAATGTGTTACGAGATATGAAATTTTGTAATTAATATAAAACGATATTATAATTAATATAAAATAACATGTAATTGTTATTGTTTATATATTAATCATAAAAGTTTATATTTTTTAACGCATGAAGACACGTAAGTAAGAAACATAATAAGATAACAATCATATTATTCAATTAAAAAAAATCAAAAGACATATATTTAATTAAAAAATATAAAAAATTTAAGTATTCAATAGATAAAATATTTAATGGAAAATTAATTAAAAATATCTAAACTTACGATGAACTTAAAACTTTAAGTCTTTCTAATATAAAAAAATTGGTAAAAAACAATTTATTTATAATTTAACAATAAGCTGGCAGTAACGTTTGCTATAATTTTTATCTAATCCAAAATTATTTCTATTTAAAATGAGTTTTAGACTTAAAAAAAAGTTATCAATATAAACCAAATATTTAAACATTAACTAAAACCACATTAACTTATATTTTATCATAATCCAAGCATACATGTGTGAAGGACATAGAATTGCTTCGGGACATCATATTTGCACTTCCGGTTTTATCTTTCCACTTCCCAACTATTTATTTATTTTTTTACAAAATCACCTTTAACGTAGACAGAAACAAATTCTTGTTGTAAAGGAAGAGGAGATACAAACGATAACATTATAATAAATTACGAAAACATGTTTTTTTTTTTTTTTTTTTTGGTGTAGTATGTTGAGGTGGGGAGATTTGTTTTCAATGTGTATTGTATTTAATCAACACAGCAAAAACGCGTTTATGTTGTGTATTAAAAAAACTCCAACCAGATTTCATTGAAACACAAATAATACCTCCATCAATTATCTATATTAATAGTGTTGGATTTCTTGAGTGGATGTGATGAAGAGAGTGAGTACTTAATCTAGGAGACATAAATTCAATGAAATCATCCTATTTTAAAACTATTCTATTTAAGAAAAATAAATAAAATTGCTACTATTTGAAAAAAAAAATTAAGTAAAACAAAAAGTTTTGGATGAAAAGATAAAAAAAGAATTGTGTGTCTAATGATCCAATAAGATATAACTGGAAAGGGCTTGTCCTGTGTGATGAGATAATAGGAATTTGGGCCCCATGGAAGGAAGTTAAAATAATAAAAACATAAGAATTTGGATAAACGTTATTATTAGCCATGTTCCGATCCAACAACCACACGTTGTGCTTTCTTTGCCATTACATAATTTGTCGGAAGCTTGGGGGATTTTGCACTCCCTCACACACATCAATCCACATGCCACCAATCCATAAGATGTAGTTATATGATAAGTGCTTCCATTGCCTACCAAAAACATTTGAAAGATAGAAGGACAAACACACCATCAATAATTAGATATCATTCAATTTATTCATTAGCCACCCCAACTCAAAACCAAACATGTTATATCATCTTCTTTTCACACACCATTCCACAAATTCATTTTGGAGTTCCTTTCCTTTTCCATTTAATTTTGTCATATAAGAATCACAAAGTATGTTTGTAGAATTGGGAATTCGGCAATGGAGTTCCAATAAAAAGTACACTTTAATAGTAAAAATTAAAGTCACACAAGCAAAGGATTGGATAAATTTTACTTCACGAATCAAATAATAAGAAATTTATTTAACCATTTTGATTTATTAAAAGGTTAACTTTTGTGAGTTTTTCAAAACATTATAACAAGTCAATTTACTTTCTTTTATGGATGGATATTTAATTCATACGAAAAAATAATTTTAAAACCTTTTTAAAAAGATAAATTTAAGAAATATTTAATTTTGAAAAATGAATGGATTAGATCTCTTATGTATGGATGAAGGGATTTATTGGATTTTGAAAAATAATGGATGACTTATTAATTGCCTATTAAATAAAATGGATGAATTTTGTAACATTTTCTTGTTGATATTCATCATACTTATATTTACATATATTTATATTTATCATTCTGAAAATTTCAAAATAATCTTTCCTCTTTATAAGAATAATTTTAAAACCTTTTAAAAAGATAAATTTAAGAAATATTTAATTTAGAAAAATGGATTGGATTAGATCCTGCAAGACATCTCTAATTTTCAGTCTCGTTATTCTTTATAGAAATTTATTTCTTGAACAAGTTCAAAAAATCAATATATCAAGAAATCTCGAATTCTCTTTTAAAGATAAATCCATGACATACATAATTTAAATAATTAACTCACGGTTTTACTTAGATTTTCTCTTCTTTCACGTCTCTTGCATGCAATGATAGAAGAGATGGAGAAAAGAGTTTACCTAAAATTAAATCCAAAAAAACTGATGTTAAAATTTCATTCCAAACACTGATGTTAGAATTTCATTCCTACTAATTTGGTGTTTTGAATCTTTTGCTTCTAATAATGTAAGTAATACAAATTTGAAAGAAAGAAAATATGATGAGGTAAAAGTGAAAAGAGAAAATAGGAGAAAAATAGTGAAAGGAAGTGTTATTTCATAGCTCTTCACAAAAATATATTAAAATCAAATATGACTGGCTAATGTTAACTCCCTTTTCAATTTCACTAAAAACTCATGTTTAAAATCTAACTAAACCTTCTTAAATATAATTCTATTTCCATCCTCTCTTTTATACATTTCCATCATTAAACTATATAATAAAATAAATATATCATTTTCAACTAAAAAAAATAAAATTACACTTAGAATTAAATACTCCCAAAATCTTTAATCTTATTACATTCCTAATTAAAATTCCATGTGTCTACTTTACTTTTATTGAAATAAATATTTCATTAATATTTAATATAACGAGTAAGACTACAAAAATAGAAATTGTTTTCCCAGTGATTTAAACAATGATTGTTGATTGAGTAGCCTTTGATTTTCTACATGTATAAATTTATATAGTCATATTGGGAGGAATTGTAAAGAGAAATTTAATTTTTTTGTTGGTTACTTTTCCACAACGCCAAGCGTTTCAACTATAGCGCTCAACTCCACATGTTTTAGTGAATATTTTCTAATACAAGTCTATTTTAATGTTATTTCTGTTTTATTATATATTTATTCTTTAGCTTTTTATCATAAATAAATTAAATTAAATGGAAACATATAAGAAATGTTTCAACTCTTGCACCAAAAATAATCGCCGAACTTGCTACATTATATCTTTATTATTTATATAATTGGTAATGGTTACTATTCAATTAATTTTGGTTTTATGTTTGGAAAATTGAGTCTAAGATTAAATTTGAGATTGATTATCCTAATTAATCTTGTTTAAAAGATCAAATATATTTTTTTAATTTAAAGTTATCAATTGATATACTACTTAAAACAAAATTTGTTATAAAAAATTATTTAGAGTTGGATAGTTACTTTTAAAATTTTCAATGTATTCAATACAAAAATAATATTAATGTCTGAAGTGTTTAAATGTAAATTTAAACACACATTTGATTATAAAGTGATTAAATTAAAAATAATAAATTAGTTTAGAAGATAAAAAAAATATAGAAGCATATTAAATAAAGAAAAATAGTGAACATCTCAAATAATGTGGACTGTATCTAGCCTTAAAGCAGGCTAGTTTAATCATTATAATAACTTTTAGATTACATAAGATATTCTTTCTCAATGTTATATAAACATTTTAGCTGTCCATATTCTAGGAGCTTAACTACAACTCAACCAGAGACGGAAGTATTTGGCACTTGGTTCCCCTATTTTTTTGCATCAAGATATAAAAAGATAATTAATTAAAAAAATATTAAGATAGTAGTATGGTTTTTGCTATTTATTTATTTATTTAATGTTTTCTATAAAATATTTTTTCCTTTTACAATTTTTAATTACAGATAATATATATTTTTAGATAAATATATTATTTAGTTTTTATGGTTTTTATAATAAAAATAATTATATTTTCTTGTTTGGATAAAATATTGAATATAATTGATTTTAAAGTATTTTATTACATCATCTGTTATTACTATATTAAAATATATATATATATATATATATATAATAAATATTTATATTTATAAAATAAAGAGTTTTATTACCCTTCCTTTGATAACTATTTTATTCTAAATTATTTGATAATTAGGTATTATGTAATAACATTTGTGAATGTAGTAAATTCAATTTTAAGCATTATATATAGGAATTAATAGTTTAAAGTTTGGGATACACCAATAACAACTCCATTGATTTTCTCTCTCTCACTCTCTCTCTCTCCCTCTCTATATATATATATATATATATATATATATATATATATATTATTTTTCTTTTCTAGTCTTTGTTTTATAGATATATGTTTGTTAGCTTCTACCGTATTTATGCGTTAAGTACGTGGATCCAAACAAGTTTTAATGTATATATAAAAGAAATAAATTGAAACCAAGTTACACAATCTTTTATCTTGTTTTTGTGAGTTTTTTTGTTCTAATATATATTTTTTAATAAATGTATATTAAGTTTATACAAATAAAAAACTAATTGATACAACATTACCTATTTTTTAATAGAAAATATGTTATTTAAAATCTAGTAAATGATTATTACTAGGCAACATAACACATCACTATTTGTAATAATCTAAACAATTGTTATATGAGTAAAAGTGGTAAAAGTGAAATGTGGATTTGATTATTTTATTAATACATTAAAAACAAAAATAAGTATTTATAGAAAAAGCTAGTAATTAGGTCTTCTTTTTCAATTAAGTTACTATCTCTCTAAACCTTTCTCGCTTCCTTTCTTCTAACTTCTCTCTAAGCCTTGGCTTTTGTCTTTCATCAGTTTCTCCAGCAGAGCCCATCGTTGGACGGAGAACAGAACAAGTCTGTCTGATCAGAACCTCCATTAAAATTCAAGTTCCTAAGGATAGGCTTTTGGGATTGTTAGAGAGAACTTTCAGTGCAATTCAGGTAATGGAATCTGACCTACATTTGTATGAATTGGGTATGATTATAGGTTAGGGTTTGATAGAGTAGCATCTGTGAAATGTATCTGTGAAGATCTTATGTAGGCCTGAATTTAAATTTAAAACTTTTGATGTTGACTTGGTTTTTTGCATGTATGATTGGTTTTGTAAAAGTTGATATTTGTCCAATTTAGTCATATGAGGCATGCATGGTAGCTCTGAGGTAGTAGAAATTGTTGGAATTCATCTGTGAAATTTTTATTTTTTTGCATAACTTGTCCAAGCTAAGCATTCTCGCCTAAGCGAACTCAATTCGAAACCTGAGAGGTGCTCTCGGGTCCAATTTCGCCCATGTGAGAAGTGATTCTCCCAGGAAAGGAATTATTTTCGTCCAGGCGAGAGTATGGTAGCCCAGGCGAGAATGGTCCTAGAGCAAGTGTGCTCTTTGGAGTGGTTTTGTGCCCAGGCGAGGAGGTATTCTTGCTCAGGCAAGATTGGCCCTATAATGAAAGTACTATCTGGACTATTTTCGCTCAAGCGAAAAAAAATTTGCTCAAGCGAAATTTTTTTTACTCAAGATAAACCTTAAAAATGAATTTTTTTTTAGGCTTTTTGTTTTGATTGTTTAATTCTTTTGTAATACAATGTATGAATTTAATAGAATAGATTAATTGATAATTTAAATTTAATTGTATTGATGGTTTAATGATTTCTTTCATTTTTAAGATTGAGATTGAAAAATGAATGAATCCATGAGTAGAGATCTATATTATGAAGTGATATTGTTAAAAGTGTTAATATAATTGGTCAAGATCTAGGTATAGTGTTTTTAGGAAAGAAAACACTCGTGCCTAGGTCAATTAGGAAGTGTATTGTCTAAGAACCAGATCAAGATTGATATCCTGACTCTATTAGTAATAGGAATCAAATAGATGATTATTACTAGGTGGTGAGAGTTAAAGGAGGTCTAAACTGGGTGACTGCAACTTGAAATACAGCTGGTCAGAAAATTCTTAGGGGACTAACCCTGTCATACATGATTGATGATTCACTTGTTTGGAGGTTGTGTGAGTTCACAGCTTGGAGATGTATGACAGGTGCATATCTCGAGGTTTGAGGTTTATTCAATGCACGAATCTTCCAGAAGTAAAGTCAAGTATGTAGTGTGTCAGGGGGTCTTATAATTGAAATGATTGTATTTAATTGACTGAGATGAATGATCCTGATAGGTTGGAGTTGTGTCAATTTTGTAAATTATTCTAAATGATTTTGAATTACTTACAATTGAAAATTGGTTAGCTTATTATTTATCTAATTGTGCTTGTGTGTTGTCTGTCTGCAATGATAAAACACGGGAGCAGATGGTGCTATAGATGGATCTTTGAGAAACAACTTAGGCTGAGAGATGCTGATAGGAACAATATTTTATGTTGAAAAATTTATATATGATTTTATAAACATGTTTTAAAATTAGTCTAGCTATGTATTTTGATGTCTGTTAACTATGAAATTACTATAAGATATACATGATTATGTTATTATAGAATTTATATTTTGTGGAGTGTTACAATATTTATGTAATTTTGAGTAGCATTAATTAACTTTATATTAAAAATATATTGTTTTGATAAAAAAGAATAAATTAAATAAAAAGGAAGTATTTGAATAACACTCCAATCCTTGTACAAAGAGTGGTACACATAAAAGTAATTTTTCTTTCAAATAAGTGACACTCCTAAGATAAATTATAAGTCAAATTTAATCACTCTCTCAATCAAAACAAAATAGAAAAAACCTAGACTGTAGATGTGCAAACCATTAATTTTAATTAGATCTCCATTGTCATTTAATTAACTTCAGAATAAAAATGATAGAAATATAATTTTGTATGCAACATATCTTTTTGAGTATATGTAATATTAGTAGACTCCTCTGACTTTCCAACCTACAAAACCTGAAAACTAATAAGGGTCCTAACATTTTATAAAATTATGAATGAATATTTAAGAAGAATATTAGTGTTACACATTACTTAGCAAAAATTTAACAATTAGTTGATGGCTTCGATGAGTAAATAAAAGAAAAGAAAAAAATTAATTTGTATTCTAATTAAAAAATAGAATTTAATGTATATTTGGGTATAGATATTAGGAGACTCATCATCTATCTATAGAAGTAATTTCTTTGTTATTTTTCCTTTAACTGAACGTATTTTAAGGGACATGAAAAGGGATTTCCAAACATAATTATACTCCTTAAAGAGGGTTATACGAATTTAGGAGTATTAATCTATCACATCATATGATCAATGTAGGCAGTGGATAGGATATGAAGACAAAATATTGGCCATCCGATTCGGATCAATCAATGAAATCCTGTCCTGCAAGTACAATATTTGATTTCAATCTCCCTACTCAAAATCATTACTAGTTTATGAATTAAAATAATTATACTTAGCACACCTTCAAATATGCTTCAACTTTAATTGCCATTAAAAGACAATTAAGTACTGTTAATGATATATTCTGTACTGCTAAAACCCCTTAAATTATTAATTATTTATTTGAGCCACTTTTGTTTAGACTTCTAGCAAATGTCAGGCGAATGATAATTCATAGACATCTTTCTACATCATATATTTTGACAACACATAATATTGTATATATAATTTTTATTTCTTTTTTTATCACATCAAATCATCTACTATACATTTTTTTTTATTTAGTTTTCATCACATCAAATCATGTGTTTATACATATATTTTATCTTTCTTTGTATCTATCTGGCTAGAGTTTGGTGTCTACTAGCAATTTTGTTTACCAATTACTATCCTACCTACTCCGGCATGTGATGTCATCTGAGTGGTGATGATTTTATTGAGTAGAATTTGTTTGTGAAATGATAGAGAAGAAAGAATAAAAACAATGACACCAAGTGCTAGTTGTCCTCGTGTATCATTCATATGAAGAAATCAAAATAGAACCTTAGATAAAGAGTTGTCACCAACACCCCTTTATTGTGAATCTGTGATAATTGGCTTCTTTCAGTCGCGACGGGGGAAAACTTGTCCTAACCACTAGTTTTAGCTTCCATTGGATAATTCCAAGTACAATATCGGTATCATTGGATCTCACAAGATTACTGAATCTCATCATGAGCATTAGAGTTGGCCTCCATTAGTTAATCCAGATCCTAGGCTACAATTTCATCATATCTGCTTTAAAGTCCTTCACTCATCATTAAATTAAACTTCTTATGCATTTTGTTTTTCTGAGTAATCGTTTGACTTCACAGTGTATTAATTTGGCAGCTAGCACTTTCCGCATCTGCAACCTCCGCGTTGGGTGACAACTTACAAACCATCAGATCCTTTAAAATATTCTTCAATCAAACTGTGTACCTGTAAATCTGTAATATATAAGTCACTCTTATAAGATACCATATTAAGATCACCGAATTTCAGATAATGTTTTTGAGACTCTGTCTGCATGGAAAACCTTATATTTTTATTACGTTTTTTTCTTTAAAAGATATATGTCATGGTTAAGATTAATTAAGTATAATCCGGTTGGGTGTTTTCACACATAGTTTAATTCATATTATTATTGTCTGAAATGGGTCAATTTTTTTTATTACTCAAATAGATAAATCGTGCTAGCTTTACATAATTTTATTTAGTTAGACAAGATTTCAACATTTAACCCAAAAAATATCATTGTCTTGTACGTTTTCTTTTTTTTTAAATGAAATTGTGTACACGATTTATCTATTTCAATCATAAATTTTTTTTTCCGAATAATATTGATATGAATTACATCATTATAAAAAAATATTCAGTTTGTGATAAATATCTAACTATATAAGTTTAGTTCGAGAATCAGTAAATATGAAAAACTTAAATGCATATAAAGAAGAAGATTCACAAATTTAATATCCTAAGATTTTAGATTAAAGGTGATGTCATTCTCTTGTATGGGTCATCTTTCATTGTTGTTTGATTTCTCTGGTGTTTTTTACCTAGTGCTTTACCAACTAGAAAAAATCCGCATTTAAGGAAGAGACTGTTAAATATCCAAATATGAGTCTAGTCATTAATTAGAAATAAAAAAACTAAACAATATATAAAAAAAAAAATCCACAAATTTAATGTCTTAAAATTTTTAGGTTAAAGATAAAGTTAATTTATTTTTACATGTCTAGTTTATATCTCTTTGATCTCCGTCATATTTAGGGTTTAGCCCAACTTTATATGTAAAGTTTCATTTGTCATTTGATGATAAACTTTTTACCTTCGTCACTATCACCATGAACGCAGTGATTATGCTCAGAAGTAATTTACCTTTCGATGGCAAATTGCTAATTCTGATTGTTGGGTATTCTATATCTTGGTGTTGGATGACCAAGATGTCTTACTCATTAAGAAAAGTGGAATAATATGTTTATAGTAGATGAAATTAAGAGAAAGAAAGAGAGAAATAAAGATGTAGATGAAAAGAGAGATATATAGATTAGATGAAATATAAAGGGAAGCTGGGAGGGATCCAGCGAAGGCGTGTGAAGTGCTAGGGTTGCCGGTTCTAAAGGATGCATCAGCTGCTACCAAGCTGTAACCTTCACAGCCATGCACACATGGTGGCTCCGACATCACATGATTCGTCAACGTAGGGTCACTTTTGCCCTTAAATTCACCCTCTGCCCTTTCAGTTACACTAAATGGATAATACATGTAGGATACGATTGGAGTGTATTTTTGGATATATATACCTTTTTTTTTTCTCTTTCTAAAATGCTACATTTGAATATCTTTAAATCAGATAAATTCAGTCAAATATCTTTCCAGTATCACCATTTGGACTGGTTCTGTTTTTAATTAGAAATATATTTGAATTAGGATATATGAATGAAATTATACATGGTTTGATGTGAATAAAAAAAATTAAACCAAATCAAACCAAGTGAATTGGTTAAATATCTTTTGTAACGTTATCATATAAATTTATATTAATACATATATTTGGTTTTATCTCTTTTAACTTAATGTTATTTCATGATGAGTAATTTCATACTCTACTGTAATTAAATATTTATTCTTTTAATTGTATGTAGTATTAAATAAATTATATATATATTAACAATTTTCTTTCTTTTTTATCAGCAAGTAAACTAAAACAAACTATAAAGTTAAAGCAGTATTTATCTTTTTATAAGGGAAAATAAAAAGAATAAAGTGGTTGTTATATTTATATATTGTCGACGGTAGAATGTAGGGTGATTAGAGTGGTGTCGATGGAAAACAAAAAATCCTATAGTAGAGGCGGAAAAACTCATGAATTCAGATATTTTAAAATTTCTAAAATATAAAAAAGTGAAAAGAGGATTAAATAGAGATTTAAAATTGGGTTTACAATTCATATAAAAAGAAAAGAGAGAGCAATTAAGGCAACACAATGTATGGTTAAGAATATATTTATTGAGGATATTCCTTCAAAGCATAATAGGCTTTAGTTGCAGACAAGGAAAAACTGGTAGTCAAATTTAGATTTGACAATGGATTGGTTGTGGGTACCCATTATCAACTTCTTAAAATCTAAATCTTATACCATTGAAATGTAGCTGTAACAGAGCAGTTAGGATTGCAACATCAAAAGAGAGGAGTTTCTCTCAGTGTTTCTTCAGTGCAAACACAAGTTTCTCCCATTGGTTCCTTTATCGTGTCTTAAGTGATCTATATGATATTTTTACGACAAGGGAATATTCAATCAGCTAATTTTAAATTAAATTAATAACAATATATCTTTTTTTTTGTAAAATAAAATTAAAATTTACACATTTATGGAAACATATAATTTATACATATATATACACTACATGAATTTAAAATGATTTATTACAGTCAGTAATAATTTATCTTATTATATTATTAGTAAATGTGGATATATGATAAAGCGATAAAATTTTATTTGATATTTATATAAAAACATTTTATAATCACTGTACATGTAAATTAAATTCTCTATTGTTACGTACAATATTTTCAAATACTAGCAAGTTAAGAACTAGAACAATTTAAAGTAGCAAAATGATTAATGTTGTGCTCTTTAAATAATGTTTTCAAGATTGTCTATCTCTAAACCTGGCAAAATACTGGTAGCTTAAATTCTTAGTACACTTTTCTTTAAGTATTTAATCGGAAGTAATTATTTAAAAAATATGATTGGTAGATTGAGAGATGTTCAACATTTTAATTAAGTAACATTTTCTTTTCACTATGGATTTATTCCTTACGAAATTAGATTTTAAAACAAGTAGGTTTGTATATCAAGTTGTATATTGTAATTTAACTTAATTTCTTAATACTTTATATACAATCTTCAATACATCCTTAACGTGAAAAAATAAACATGTTGAACTTAGCACTAAATATCTGTCCATGGTTTAATATATATATATATATATATATATATATATATATATATATATATATATATATATATATAAGTTAAGGGACAACTTTAACTTTAATGAATAAATGAATACATGGTTTAATATAAACTAACGGACAACTTAATGAATAAATGGATGTGAGGTTTATATTTATTATAATTTTATTTTATTTTTAGTTAATATAAAATCCTTAACACATTTCTTATAATCCATGAATGAACAACACATTAAATTTCATATTTATCGATGGACCAATTGAATAGTGGGTGACACAAAATAAGGTTTGTATCTCAAGTTATATTGTAATTTAACTTTATTTCTAGGTAGTCTATATAAAAACTTCCACATATTCTTAACATGGAAAAATAAACATGTTGAACTTAAGACTAAATATATATGTAGATGTTTAATCTAAGTTTAATAATTGACAATTTCAATGAATGAATGTGAAATTTTATCTTATTTTTAATTAATATAAAATCTTTAACATATCTCCTTACATTAATAAATGAACAACACGTTAAATTAGATATTTATTTGATTGTCTAATTAGATATAGATGATACAACATTCACAATGAAGATGAGGATTGTACTTCACTATAATTTGACTTTATATCTAATCTAATTAATATCAGATTTGTAATACATCTCTTATGTTAACGAATGAATATATCAAACATAAAATTAATATTTATAGATAATACAAATATTCAATGAATTTAATTAGGATAAACGGTGAATGATTTTAATATAATGTTAATAAATAAATTTATAACTAATTTAATGATTTGTAAGATAAAATTTATTGCGTATCTAATATATTATTTTTAGTCTATATAAATATCGAACAATGTATAAAGTGATAGTTTTGATAACATTTGTTGCCAGCCTTTCAATTTCTTTTTAAAATCAGTTCCATTTGGTCCTCGTGACAACCCCTCCATTAATTATTCTGGTCCAGCTGATGTTTTCTTATAATTTCCGTATTAAAAGAAAGCCAATATCTTAAATACATCATTTTTCTTATATTCAGCGGTACTCTTCCGTGGTACTGCATCAAATTGCATGAAACCTTTATCCTACACGGCTTAAATAAATTTGTATATTAAATATATTTTGTGATATTATATTTTCCATTTTATAATAAATAAATTGAAATCCCTGAAGCAAGATTGAAATAAGAAGAATTAGTGAAAATAGTGAGAAAGAATAGTAATGGAAGAGTAGATGTAAGTGAAAGGAAGAGACCGTATACGGAAGAGGACCATGACTTTATACGGTTGTCCGTAAGAGAGAAGTGACGAGAATGCCCCTATGTGTGGATGATGGTCAAAGGGAAGACAAGTGAGACACAGTCACTGGTTCAGAGCTTTTCTCTCCTTTTGATCGTGACTTTCACCCAACACTGCCAAAAACCCACTCCTTCCCAATCACCACAACTCAACATACACCATCAACTGCCAAATAATAATGCCTATCTTATCCCAAAATCAATTAATACAAATTTTTACATTCACCACACTAAATAATCCACCTATTTCTAATTTTTATTTATGCTCGATGTTGAGTCCTACCATATATGATAAAATTATTGGCTTTATAATGCTATAATTGATCTTCTATAAACAAAGATAAATGACTTTTATTCACAAAATTAAATTAAATTAGTTAACTTTAATGATTAATCATAATTCAAATGATAGTTTTTACATTAGGTAGTGTGACTTATGACTTATATTGTCAATATATACTTCCATTTGCATGTTTTTAGCTTTTAGCTGCATACAAATATGACATCGCTCTTAAAATGTCGTTGTTAGTTTTATTTTTGAACACAAGTTAAACTTGTTATTCTCTTACTAGATCAAGATTTTATGTTACTAATTATGTATTTCCTTTTATTTCAACATGTATTGAATATGTGATTTTGAATGAAATGTGTTATAAGTATTTTCTGTAAAAGATTTAAATATTTTCTCTTATCAAGGTAGAGTAGAAAGAGGACAAGTCACATTTAATTATGTTGGTGCGAGTGTATATTTATTCGAGTCGAGATCAATTCACATTTAGTCGATTTATGTCAAGTCTAAATTAGGTTCAGATTGATTTCAATTCGATCAATATTAGGTTGGGTCTAGTCTGATCAAGTTCATGTTAAGTCAGGTCGGCCTGAGCTTTGTCTAATCAAGGTCAATCTGAGTTGACTCAAATCCAGGTAAAGTTGAGTTGGGACATGCCTACATTCGGTCGAGTCAAAATGAATCCACATTAATTAAAGTCAAGGTTAACCCACATTTTCAATTCCACATTAAGTTGAGTCAAGTTCACCTAAATCCAAGTTAAACCGAATTAGACTAAACCCAAATCGACTATATAAAAATCAAAATTTGAAAATATAAAAAAAATCAATTTCTTAATTTAAAATTCTTTAATTTTAAATAATCCAATTACTTTAACGAAATTATAGAATTTTAATATCTAAATTTTTTATTCAAACAACATATTTTATGATAGAATATTTTAAATTCTATAAAAGGTAATGAATCTTTTCAAATGTCCTGTCCAACCACAAGGTTTCATTTCTTTAAAAAATTGAATGTTTTGTTTTCTTTATGAATATTTTTAATCTCATTTTCGTTAAATAATTTGATGAAAAGATTGAATGCTTTGTTTTCTTTATGAATATTTGAAATTTTCGTTAAATCACCTGAAGAAGGGTGTGGTGTGGGGGTGAGTAGAGAAATTTAAGAATCCAATTTTTTGGTATAGCATAATGTGAAAACAAGAATGATGAATAAGATTAAAAAATGGGAGATGAGACGAAAAATCCACTCCACCCCAATGTCATGCCTAGTTATAAGAATTAAAGTAAATAAATATATTTCATATCGATGGAGATTCAAGACAGTACATATATAAATTGTTAAGCTCACAGTATCTTAGTCTCATGTAGAGGTTATTATTTCCCTCACAGTCTTACATTTTTAAGAAATTGAGACTAACAATAATTTATAAATATTTATTCGTCTTAATAAATTCAAATACTTTTTAGAAATAATTTTGTAAAGTTTCACTAAAGAAAAGAAAAAAAAAAGACAAAGCTAGAACTAATGAAAAAAAAAATCATAATTTAAGACCCCTTTTAAAAATTAATTTTGTAAAGATCCACGAAGAAACATAGAGAAAAAGCTAGCACTAATTAAAAAAAAAATCACAATTTCATAATTAAAAAAGATTTGATTCTGCTACTATTTTAAGTTAGGACCCCTTTTATAGATGAGATCTACATTAGGTGGAAGTTTAGACATATTAAGGAAATAATTTATAATATCTTTTATATTTGTGCACATATATTAACTTTATTTTATTTTATTTTATATTTAGTGATAACTAATTAGTCATTTTAATTAACAATTAAATAACTTATTTAATTTAATTGTGTTTTTTTTATAGGTTGTGTGTATTTTTATTGGAGATAATATTGTTGTCACAATTATGAATAGCAAAACTTTCATTACCAATTATTGACACAGTTATGTAACAAAGACTTGAATATGAAACCATTAATTAAGATGAAGCTAGCTCCCCAAAATCAATTCATGCACTGAGTTTATTAATTTTATTTTTTATTTTTAGTTTAATTTAATTTTTTATTGATTTAGCTTCCTACTATCATCATTTAAAAAAATATGAATAGATTATTATTTTCTAAATTTCCCATAATAAATGGGAAATGGACTGTTTATAAAAATTGACGATTTAACAATTTAATCATGGAAATTGTATTAATTATTTATTTACGATAATTTAAACATTTTTTTTCTTTTTTTCATGAAATAATTTCAATTTTCAACAGATTGATTGTTTTATTGATTAATTTTGAACAATTATTTACACAAAATATTGACCCATCAATTTGTTTATTTTTTTTTTCAGTTATAAACAGTATATGCAATGGGAAGAATACTTGGTTAGGATGAAATGGGGTCATACTGAACACTTTAAATGAACAAGTTTATCAAATTATTATATCACGCAGAATTGCCAAACAAACTCCTAAGTGTTGTGAGATTTGTTTCAAAAGAAATTGGTAAGAAATTTTACATTAGTTATGGAAGCATGCAATTTGAATGATGTTTTAGTTTCTGTCTTGTTTATTACCTTGAGAGAAGAACCCCAGCAATTAAGAAGAAACTGCTATTTAATGGTTTTAAAAACATAAATAAACAGTCAACTAGCCAAGTACACAGTAGTTTATGCGTGATTGCAAGTGTATTTAGCTTATTATTTGAATATTGATTTGGTAAGGTTGGGTAGTGAAGGGGATTAACAGTGAAGAGAAATGAATGATGGATGAATTAGGGTAAAAAGAAAGAAGTACTTGGAATGAGAGCGATGGAGATGCAAGGGCTGGCACATAGCACATGATGGGGGCTAGAAAACAAAGAGAGCAATAAATGGAAGGGGAGAGGAGTGTGACAAATAAATTGAAGGTTAGCGAATGAATGGCAGTGGTGATAATGTGGTGGGAAACATAGGTTGAAAGTGGAAAGAAAAAAGAATTGGAAAGGGGTGAGGTAGGGGTCATCGTCAACCTGACCCCGTTTGTCTCCTCACAAGTATATCTTCGCACGTTAGGAACCTAGATGCTAATGTCAGTCCCTCTGTTTCCAAACAAAAAAACTCACCTCTCTTCTTCCTTTCTTTTCCTTCATCTATTCTCATTTCATTTCTTCCTTCTTTACCAACCAACAACTCTCCCTTATAATTCTTCTCTACACAACTAAATATATATCACCCCTTCTTTTTATTTCTTCTCTTTTTTTCCAACTGCATAAATGCTCATAATCATTCAAAATGTAGTTCAAGATACCAAAAACAACTTTGTCCAAACTGGGTAGTCCTCACTATTTTCAAAAACGATAACTTTACACTAACTTTTGGAATCTGCATTGGGTTCCCATAAGGGTTAAGCATGAAGAACTTGTACTGGTTTAAAGAAATTTCTAACAACGTCAGATCAGGGAGAAGGCTTTCACTTGGGGAATACAAGCGAGCAGTGTCATGGTCCAAGTATTTGATCTCTTCAGGGGCAGCCATAAAGGGTGAGGCTGAAGAAGAATGGAGTGCTGATCTGTCTCAGCTCTTCATTGGGTCGAAGTTTGCTTCTGGCAGACATAGCAGGATCTACAGAGGCATCTACAAGCACATGGACGTTGCAATTAAGCTGGTGAGTCAACCGGAGGAGGATGAGGACTTGGCTGTTTCGCTAGAGCAGCAATTCACTTCTGAGGTTGCTTTGCTCTTTCGACTGCGCCATCCAAATATCATTACCGTGAGTTCTCTTTCTTCAACCCTTTATCTCTATTTCTGCATGGAACATACTAACTTTCATCAGTATTGCTCCCTTTAGCTGTTTTTTTCTCAGTGATAGTGATTAAAAGAATATATAGCATTTCCCTCTCTCACCACCCTTTTGTATGCCTCAGAGGTGCAAGTGTTGCGAGATATGGTTACAGAAATATAGAACCGTGTCTACGCCTAACGATTCTATGATACGGTGGTACGGTGGTACTCCTTTTCTTTCTTGCTAATCGAAAAATGACACGTCATTGACCTTCTCTCAGGTTGTTAGTGTGTGTTTTTTGTGGTTGTTGTTGAAGTGTAGTTTTTTAATTGGAGGGAAATAAAAAGAGACAGATAAATGGGGACAGGTGATTTGAATACCAAAGGTGTCGTGTCTTCATCTGAAGACTTTAGGTGTAACACGAAATTTGCTGAAAAATTTAATCAATTATTAGCAAAAGGGAATTATGGAGATAATATGATTTTACTGCATGAGCTGAGGAAAAGGTGTTTTAGCCGGTTAATTCATTTTCTTTGAAGTAGATATGTGGCATTGTAGCCTATAGGCTAATATCAGAGTTAGTTATTAACAGAGAAGACAAGGCTTTACGTGTAAAGTTTGCAACGAAACTAAACATGATGTTTGTTGGTTGTGCAGTTTGTTGCAGCTTGCAAGAAACCTCCCGTGTTCTGTATTATTACTGAATATTTGTCTGGGGGTTCCTTGAGAAAATACTTGATTCAGGAAGGACCACTTCCTCACAACCTTGTTCTGAAATTAGCCTTAGATATTGCTCGGGGAATGCAATATCTTCATTCTCAGGGTATACTTCACAGGGATCTCAAATCAGAAAATCTGCTGCTGGGGGAAGATTTGTGCGTAAAAGTAGCAGACTTTGGGATCTCATGCTTGGAATCTCAGACGGGTAGCGCAAAAGGATTCACTGGAACATACCGTTGGATGGCACCTGAAATGATCAAAGAAAAGCGTCACACCAAAAAAGTTGATGTCTATAGTTTCGCCATTGTTCTATGGGAACTCCTAACAGGATTGACCCCATTTGACAACATGACACCAGAGCAGGCAGCATATGCAGCCACTCACAAGGTACTGTATTTACACATTATTCTTGGATAAGAAGGAGTGAAAATAATTAAGGTATAATTTAATGGCACGTTTGGATGTTCAATTCTACTACCTAGAGTGATTTGAGTAGGGACTTTTTCATATGTCCCGAATCCTTCTGGATATGATGGGCAACTATCATTCATGGGGTATGATGATATGAACTTTACAGAGCATGTGGCTATGTTTATCATACACCCTTGCTTATCAAAGCAAGACACCTCATCAAAAATATTATATTAGCCAAAGGTAGAGGCTTCTCTATTAATCTTTACAACATTCAAGATTCGGTATCTGCTATCGAATTTTATCACAGTCAATCATTAGTACCACCTCTGCCCTTACACCCACATGCACAGAATACCAACACCATGTACCAAAATCAACTTACAGATTCGATAAACTATATATTTTGGACCAATATAACACGTTCACTGTTTTCTCACATGTTACACTCACATTATTGAAGATGTGATTTTATGTATTGAACAAATGATTTTGTGATGAAATATTTTTTGGATAGCTTTGTGGTGAGTAAAATGTTTAACTTTTTTGTCTGTTTGTGGTAACTGAATTTGATGCAGAATGAAAGGCCTCCCTTACCAAGTGAGTGTCCACGCGCATTTAGTCATCTCATAAACAGATGCTGGTCAAGCAATCCAGATAAACGACCACATTTTGATGACATAGTTGGAATTTTGGAGAGCTACATGGAAGCAGTTGAGGAGGATCCACAATTTCTAACCACTTACAAACCACCTCCTAATAATCTTATTCTCAGATGCTTACCAAAATGTAATCCTACTGCTAATGTCTCTGCTTCTTGCAAACCTTAACATTCTCTTTCCGATAATGTCACGTCAATTGTATTAAATCCCAGGAACCAAAAGTATGTTATATGTTTAATTTATAACTATAATCTCTTCCATATTCTTACCAAAGCAACTACGTAGCAATATGTTAAAATTTAATGATTATTTTACTATAAAAGTAGCGACAAAATCTGTAAAAACGTGACGACTTCGAATTCTCTATTTCCCCGCTTCAAACTTCTAACGAATTTACTCTTTCATGCCTTGTAATGTATGTGTATACACGAGAATCTTTTTTAGGGTTAATTATGTTCCAATTTCATCATTCTTTCTTAAAGACTATAACCAAAGCGTTATAGACTTATAGTATTAAAAATCAGTACATTACTATTCTCTAATATCTGAGAGAAATTCTCAGAATTATTTTACATAAATGTGTTGATTGAGTTAAAATATAAATCCATGTATTGTTATATAGAAATTTAGATAATTATTTAATGTAAAATAATATTACTTAACAAGTTTACACAACTAATAGAAAATATTCCTATAATTGTTTGATGACAGCGAACAAGAAATACATCACATTCTTGATTAAATAGCACATAAGTAAAATATTAGTTAATTAATTATATAAATTATTAATCAATTAGAAATTTTCATATATAAAAAACCTTATTATTTTAACAGTTATACTTGATATAACTTTTCATTAATTGAAAAATGTAAAAAAATTAACAAACCCAACATTTTTCATATGAAATATGTAAGCGAAAGCTTTGACTCCACAGTGTAAAGTTTTGTTTTTGGTTTTATATTATTAACTTTCGCATTTTTTCCAAATGTGGAAGAGAAATATAAATACACTAATGAGGTAGTTGTTATGTTCATTACTATGTTTAGGTTATTAAATATTAGTGATGCAAATGATCACATAAGGACAGTTTGGCCGAGTGGTCTAAGGCGCCAGATTTAGGCTCTGGTCCGAAAGGGCGTGGGTTCAAATCCCACAGCTGTCATTTGTTGTTGTTTTTTATTTTTTATTTGATCAGATCTCAAATAGAAATTACTTCTAACCTGTTGTTCATTTCACAAACAATACTTTGTTTTATTTTATTAATAACATGGCTACACACATGACTCTACACTTCATCTAGCAACGCGTTACGATCATTTAGGCCAAAAAATCTCATGAATCCGCAAATAATAAAGAAAGAATGAAGAAGTTTGGTCCTTTGTGAAACAGCTCTCACATTTTCAAGGCACCGACGAACAATGGACGATATAACGTGAGAGGAGACACTATCTGCCACTAACACACAAGTGGGACACTGTTTCTTGGACTTGTATTCATCTTACAAATCTAGTACAAATATTGTCAGCAAGTGAACACTAATTACATAAATGCTGATCACTGCCAAAACTGAGAGCCTGCTTGTTTTGTATACTGTCATAATAGACACTGGACAATGTTTCAATAATTATCCTCCAATGGTGTACAGTTTTATCATCTTTGTAATATGATGCTCATTTAAAAGGAATTTAGCTACCATACTATATTAATTGTAGTTTTCATATTCACATGCATAATTTAGACTATGATTGAGCAGTTACATCAGTTATGTCTGTTACTGCACACTGAGACTCTAGATATTAGCTTCACCAACCTCACCCAATGTGCCACACATTTCCTTCCCATATATGAGTATAGATAGTGCAACTAACTACAGATTTGAGATGCATTAGTCTCTCCATAAAGTCTTTTTTTATGAGAGATATAGGTTATGGTTTATGAGTAAATTAGGTACATCACTACAACATGTAATGATTTAATAACGTTTTCCTAATTATATTTACTATAATAAATTTAGCATAAAATAGTATTAATATGTTTTAAAATAAATGTTAGTATAAATGAAACTAAGTCAATATATTATATTTTCAAAACAATGTCACTAAAGTTTAGCATTTCTAAAACAAGTATTGCTAAATTTTTTTCGTGTTGAGTTTTTCGATATTCTCCTCTGTTGGAGTTTTGAAATTTGTCGGGGTTGAAGGTGAGCAATGTTTTGATTAGAATATTTGTTCTGTTCGACAAATTAGTTTTGAAATACGCTTAGTCTGACTCCGGAGATTATGCACAAAACTGTCGTTTGATGTTCTATTGGTCTCTGATTCTATACTTTCTGCCGGCATGGTAGGCTGCAAAGGCAGCATTTTTGAAATTCCATGAGACACTAAGATTTGAGTTGGAAGATGAGATTGGTATAGTTATAATCAAGAGAACTTTTTATTCTTTGGTACTTTCAAATTGCTTCCATGAATGTAAGCTATATATGCTAATAAACAACACGTTGTTGAATAGTTGATACTGACTAGATTTTCATTAATTGTTGATGAAGGTGCATGTGATGGGTGAAGCATTAGAGAGTTTGCAAAGTTGATAGTATGAGGGGCATGTAGAGGAGATGCGTATTTCCTAGCTTTTGTGATGCAGGTTAAAGAAAGAAAAAATGCTTTCATCTGGTTCTGGGAATACTTTGAGGAGCAGGTTTAGAATTTCTGATTAATCTTTCTGTTGCAAAAAACATGTAGAAAATTCCCTGGTTTGTTAGGAAAAATTGCAAGTTTATTTTTATAATTGGAATTTGGAACTTATGCATGTTTGTCTCTGTTAACTTGTCTGTTGGTTCTTCATATCATGGTACCGAATAAAACTGACTGCTAAAATTACATTTGAAGAAGGCATTCTCCCTAGAACTACACTATATTACATTTTAAAAATCCCTTGAAGTCTGCAAACTGATTAAGCTGTTAACCAGAGGTTGATCCATTTCCATAAGATTTTTGTGGTCCTGATTTCACTTGAGGTTATTTCTTAGTTTGGAGATTTCATATACTGATTTGATGGTTTTCTTTTTCTGGTATTTATGGATTTTTGAACTTCTAAGTTATGTTTTGCGGCTTCTTAATATTCAATTGATTGGCAGCTTGAAGATTATGGATAAAGAGATTCTAATCTTGAAGTCATCACTTTTCAATTCTTTCCATCAAAACTTTCACTGGAAAAATGCTAATGACTTATAACTATTGGTTATGTTTCATGTGTGTACAATATTCAAGAGCTATAGATGGTTGTGAAATTTCCAATCATGTGGGAAATCACTGAGGAGCATCATTCATATCATCATACTCTGCACTTTGTCCTGAACTTTTGATTTACTTATAAAAGAATTTGAAACTTGCTAGCTTGGTTGGATTAAAAGTTGAGGTCAACAAGGAGACAATTAAGAAAGACACATCTGTGAATGTGTGTATTTGAATCTGAGGTTGATGTAACTGTGAATTGGGAGTTAACATTTGCATTGTTGATTTAGAGAACTTCTTATCAATAATTTGGGAAATTATAGTTGCTAATGATGCACTCACAATGCAGCTATCTAGTTTTTGGACAAATTTATTAACGTTCTATATAGATTTTTTTGACGTGTTCGTGTTAAACTATTATTTCCTTGAATATTTTCTTAGTTCACCATATTAGTTTATATTATGATGTAAAATATTTACTTAATATTTATTAAAAAAATTATTTAAAAATAAAAAATTTAGTAATTTTGTTGAATTTTTTAAAAACGTTTACATGAATAATGTTTTTATAGTGTTGCAACCATTAAAAATAATGTTAATAATGTTTTTGGTAATATTTTTATAACAGTATTTTTGTATATAAACCAAACAAATTATAGTATGTAATTTGTTACACTGTAAAGTATATGTAACTTCATAGAAAAGTGTAGACTTTTTAATGTTGTTTTGTAATAGGTTTTATAGATAAAATCATAAGTTAATAAATTGAAATGTTGATTTCAAATCTTGGTTAATTTAATGTATATACATATTTTTCTTAAGTCAGTCCCCAAAAAACCTATGAATATATATATATATATGTTGACTAAAAGAGTAAAGTTAAATTTATTTGTAATTACAAATATTAATTAATATTATTTGTTATAGTATTATACAGTTTTCTTAACATTCACCCTAAAAGATATGACAACTTATCAATTAAAATAAGATAAGAAACCTGTGCTCTTATCATGAAAACTAATTAATGAAATGTACTAAATATCAGCGATTGTAATATAATAATTTTTTATGTCCTTACCAAGTATATTAAGTTACAAGCTTTTTGAAAGACTCTTTTAAAAATATTTACAAATAAGAAAATAGCATTTATTTATGAATTCATTATTTGAAATCAAGTTTGGTTAAAAAAATTATTATTCTCTCTTTAAGCGATGTGTTAGAAATATAAATTTATCTATAATATTTGTTTATCTAAAACGTTTAGTTTATCTTAAATTTGAGAAGACTATCATTTGAAAAAATAGTAAATCAATGATGTAGAAAAACATGTAAAAAGAATAATGTATGTTTAAGTTAAAGTGGTTGTGGAGGATATTTATTTTATAAATTTAATTTTAGCGAAACTTACGAAGTTATTTTTTTGTAAGAACGACCTAGTATTAACGTTGGAGAAGGACCGATATAAAAATACATATCTCTCTTTCTTGTTATTCTCATAAAACCGGATATATTTGTCTTTTAAAATGTATTTAAAAAAACACATAATTATTTTTTTCACGAATACTAAGAAAAGTAAAAAAGAATTACAGAAAGTTGGAGAAAATAAAATAGTATAGGACCGTTTTTTTTTTCTTTTTTTTTATTTGACTCAAAGTTCTGGACCTATAGTTTAAATATGTAATTACGAGTTCAGTGTAATGACAAAACGACGCAAAATATTAAATTTGTCTTTATTTAAATACATTATAAATGCACCAAAAAAACCTCTATAATAGAGATGAGTAAAATTTCTATTTTTCTCTTTGCGTAGTTAAGAAAATAGTAAGTGTTATAATTACATTATAGTTGCATTTTCGAAATCCAGAATTGTCTTTTTTAAATCAGTAATAAACACTGACTTATATTTATATTTCAACCAAAACTATTAAGAGAGACATTAAGTTGCGAATACATAAATTTCATAACTGAGGATGAATTGGCTTAAATTAACTTCTTTATATTCAAACCTATTTATGATTAAAATGTTATTAATTAAAATAAATTTTAAAAAAGTATAATTTATTCAAGTTGTCAATGCAAAACATTTTTGCAGAAGCATTTAATAAGAATTTAGACGTCACTATACCAAATTAATGAAAAAGATGATGTGAAAGAATGATAAAATTTCTTAGAATATTTATCTAAAAAGTATGGTTATCATCAATATATGTTTCAGATATATTCATCTCTATGTATAATCTATTGAAATTGCTCCTTTTCCTTTTCTGGTAAACGCGAAGGTGACTCTGCTCCGTCCAGTTACCAAAATAGCTATTGCACAAGATTTTTAGGGGTTCAATCGTCCTTACGCCAAATTGGAAAACGGGGTTGCCACGTGGCATCGTAGAGTGGTTTAACGAAGAGGAAAAAACAAAGAAATGGAACAATGTCAGTTAAGGTTGCGCGCGGTTGGTTGGTTTGGGAAGAAGGGTCTTAACATTCCATTCCAGCTCCGCAAAACCAAAACCCTTTTTTGCGTTCAAATCTTGTTATTCAGAAAGTGAAACCTATCCTCTTTTCTTCATTTTTTTTTTCTTTTCTTTGTATAGTTTACGTTTCAATCTCACCAGAAGAATTGGAATTTTTCCAATTCTGAGGGTATATGATTATACCCTCTCATTGTTTTGGCCTCCATTGTTAAGGTATAGCTTCCATGTTTGAATACCAAGATGAGAATACACAAAATGTAACATATATATTCGCTTTATGTTGGTTTTCTTACTTTTTAATTTGATTCTGCTACATCATTGATTATGGATTTTGTGTTTTTATAATTAATCGTGAGAGCTTGGTTATGTTGTATTGTCAGAATTATTTGTTGTGAAATGGGAATCTGGTCATTGTTTCCAGTAACATTAGTTTCATGCATTTCCATTGCATGATGACACATCAACATATTGTGCCATTATCCGATCTTGTCGTTAGGATTTCCTTCTCTTTGACATGGCTTCAAGTGCATTCTTTATTGCTTCGCATGACTTCCGGTTATAACATTTGCTTTTTATTGATGATGTTTGTTTTTTATACATGAATAAGGGTTCATTTTTACGTACTTTTGTGTTTCATATTGGTTGTTGTCCCAGTGATTCTGGTTCCTAGGGAATCAAATATGGGAGAAAGGGGAGTAAATGTAATGAATAGGTTTGGTTACACGTCACTCTTCAAGGGAACCTCAACTCAAAGGAGTTCCTTGAGTCTACCAAGACGCCAAAGTATTGGTCCAACTTTTCCTGCTGAGAGGGTGGTTGACAGTCCCTCAATTCAAAAGCTTCATGGAAATGTTTGTAACATGCAGAGCTCTGGTCAATCAACCACAGGTCGAAGTTTTGGAACCGATGGCAGTGAGTCTAGATCCTATTCAAAATTGTTCTATCTATTCGGACGGCAGAAGAGAGAGGTGGAGATGGTGAAAGATGAAGTGGAGAAAAAGAATCAGGGGAATTCTAGCAGCGAAGCTTCTTCCACAGTGAGTAGTTTGTCCAATGATAAGAAGCTAGACAAGGTGGGTGAGACTCCATCAAGAATTCCAAGTTTTGTTGCTTCACAAAAACCACAGAAACCATCACAATCACAAATTTTCCCAGAAACTCCATCAAAGTCAAGACCAATAGGAAAAATCCCTCCTGCAAAGCCTCCTGTTGATAGGAAGAATGACAGCGCTTTGAGAAAAACAAACACAGGTGTTACCCGTGTGAGAAAAACTGCTGGTGGAAGATCACTGTCACAAGGTCAAATTGATATTTCCTCTGGATCACCATGGGATAGGCCTGAACTGGGACAAGCCTTACTAAACCAAGCAAGGGACATGATTTCATCAGGAAATAATGCGAAGAGAGCTCTTGAATTAGCCCTTCAAGCAAAGAAACTGTTTGAGAGAACTGCTGCTTATGGGAGACCAAGTTTGGATTTGGCCATGTGTTTACATGTTACTGCAGTAATATATTGCACTTTGGGCGATTTCAATGAAGCAATTCCGTTAGTAGAGCGCTCAATTGAGATTCCTGTTGTTGAGGAAGGCCACCAGCACGCCATTGCTAAATTTGCTGGGCACATGCATCTAGGAGACATTTATGCTATGATGGGGCAGCTGGAGAAGTCAATCAAGTGCTACACTGCAGGGTTAGAAGTTCAAAGGAAGGTTTTGGGAGTAACAGACCCAAGAGTTGGTGAAACCTGTAGGTATGTGGCTGAGGCTAACTTTCAAGCTTTACAATTTGAGGAGGCAGAGAGGATGTGCCAAATTGCCCTTGATATCCACAGAGAAAATGGTTCACCCTCATCTCTTGAAGAGGCAGCTGATAGGAGGCTAATGGGCCTTATATGTGAAGCAGATGGTAAACATGAAGCAGCCCTAGAGCATCTTGTCTTGGCCAGCATGGCAATGGTAGCAAATGGCCAAGAAGTGGAAGTGGCATCTGTTGACTGCAACATTGGAGACACATACTTATCCTTGGCTAGATATGATGAGGCCATCTTTGCATATCAGAGAGCATTGAAAGTTTTCAAGAAACACAAAGGTGAGAACCATCCTGCAGTAGGATCAGTTTTTGTACGTCTGGCAGAGCTGTATTGCAGGACATGGAAGATTCGGGAGTCAAAATTATATTGCGAGGAGGCACTTAAAATCTATGAGAATCCCATGCCTGGGGTCCCTCCAGAGGAGATTGCTAGCGGTTTAATGAATGTCTCAGCCATCTACGAGTCAATGAATGAGCTAGAAGAGGCACTTAAGTTACTTCACAAGGCGCTAACCATACTTAATGATGCCCCCGGTCAGATTAACACAATAGCAGGAATTGAAGCTCAGATGGGGGTCATGTACTATGTGTTGAAAAACTACACTGAATCTTATAATAGTCTCAAGAACGCGGTGTCCAAGCTTCGTGCTACTGGAGAAAAGAAATCAGCCTTCTTTGGTACTGTTCTTAATCAAATGGGACTTGCTTGTGTGCAACTCCATTCCCTAGATGAGGCTGCAGAATTATTTGAAGAAGCAAGGCTCATTTTGGAACAAGAGAATGGACCCTATCACACAGAAACACTAGGAGTATGTGGCAATCTTGCTGGCACCTATGATGCAATTGGAAGGTATCCACCCACTCTCTTCCTTTTCATTTTATACAATTAAAATTTAAAATCTTCTTTCATTACCAGAGTTTCTGCAGCACTTTCTAGTTATTGTGGCATTATGCGAAGTAGAGTAGCAAGTCGTTTGATATTGTATATTACTAGGTACCATAATCAAGTCATACATAAGCAACTTGTGTCTTACAAAAACATTTTAACCTATTCCTAAGAAATTAAGAGGAACCATGTTAATAAAATAGTAATTAGTCAAATGATATGACTATGGAGTGATATTATTGACTTGTTGGACATTGTATTTGATTTCAGGTTGGATGAGGCAATTGAAATTCTTGAAAACATTGTGGTAATGAGGGAGGAAAAGCTTGGGACAGCAAATCCTGATGTTGCTGATGAGAAGAGAAGGTTGGACGAGTTGTTGAAGGAAACAGGCAAAGTTCGGAACAGAAAAGCCAAGTCACTGGAGAACCTTTTTGATCATGATTTTCTATATGACTAGCTAGAACAGCTCCTGATGGTGGTAGTTTTATATGGGTAAAATCAAATTGAATATGATTAATGAAGAGTTTAAATGCTGAATACTTGTCCAAAGCTCTATTATTAATTTGTAGATATGCATTGTTTTTTTTGTATAGAGCATTATTTTCTTCATTTGATGTCACTTCTACGTTTAATTATCATTTTACAAAAAATTACTTTAAAGAATTATAATAACAATGATTTTTAATTGATCAAATAGTAAAAATAAATTTACACTTGAAGGTATATAATTATGTGTGTGTCTATATATATATATATATATATATATATATATTTGTTTTCAAATAATTCTATTTTAAATATTTTAGTAAATAATTTCATGTAAATTAAATTAACTTTATACAATATTTTAATTTATAAATGTATTTTTATTGGACAAGATAATAATACTAGAATTTTTGGGACTTTTCCTTTGAATTTTCTATAAAAGAAAATTGCTAAAAATGAGTTTCATGAGATTTTTTTAGTAGATTTTAAAGTTCTATAAAATAATTTTTTTTAAATATTCTACACAATATGAAAAATTCTAAATACACTAAATTACTTCTCTGATCCCTTCAGGTCTCTATAATATTAAAAAGCTCCAATTAAGTCCTCAATTTTCAAAATAACATCAATTTGGTTCCTCCATTCACATTAACACAAATACTAGATAAATAGTGTATATTTGACAAAAGCCGAACACATAATAGGTTAAACCTTATTCATAATCGGTTAAATATGCACATGTCACCTTAAGTGAGTTCAAAATACAAAATTAATCAATTATATATACACTTATGACTTAATCAATTTTAAGTAATTTTGAAAACTACATGGATCAACTATCAATTTTACTATTGAAACTCATCTAAACATGAAAATATTTATTTTAATACTTCATTCACCCATCTTAAAACATCAAGTTTTAATATGAAGTTCAATGTAATACCTTACAGTATTTAAGAAAAAGAATTCATGGTTTTTTATTCTTTTTGACAAACCTTACTGTATACATGTAAATTCTTCCTCTAACTGACTTTTATTTAATTTTTTTATTATTTAACTACCTTGAGTAATAATTTTTAAAAATTTTATCGTGGTATCTAGTTTTTCAGACAAAAAAAAGTTATGGATGAGTTTTAACTATCGGAAAGAGCAATCTGAATGATGAAAGAACAATTAAGTCTTTTCTTGTAAAAAGAAACCATCTGAATCATTGTCATTGTACTCAACTTGCCTTATCTATCAATAAGATTAAAATATAGTCTCATTTCATCATAAGTTGGGGGATTAGATGGATAAATCTATTTAATTTTTAAAAATAATTATCTTTTTTAATTTAGTTTTTAAATATAAAAGTTTCAATTAAATTTCAAATAATTAAAATAATCTTGACAAAATAGTTATCATATTAACATGTAAATAAATTATAATTCTCAATGATGCTTGTACGCGATGTATGACATTGTTAATAATAAAGTATGTGACGCCAGAAATGTGATAATTGACAATAAAAAATTGAAAACCCTAAAATATTGAAAAAGAAATATTCATAAATTAAGAAATTTTTATTTTGAGAGAAAATAAGTAAGAAAAATGAGAGTTGGAAAGAAGAACAAAATGGTTGGTGGTGCGTATTTTTTCATTCCATTTTTTGTTAAATATGTTAGGCTATTGTTAGACTGCGTTAAAGTATTGATTGTTCTTTATTTTATCGCAAATTGATGAGTTATCATGAATTTTTAATAGATCGGGTTCAAATTCGACTCGCACCAAAATTTGTAATTTCTTTTAATCTAACTCAATTTAAACCGTTAATAAGTTAAAAGTTGCGTCACCAACTTGAAGAAAATTGTAATTCAAACATCTTTTTATTACAAAATGATTGCATTCATTTTTTTAAAGCAAAATTTCTCTTGTAAATTATTATTTATTTTGTTATTTGATGATTGTTTTAGTCAAAAGTTCATGAGACCTCCTAAAATATTTTGTCACTGTCTTATCTTGAGTTCAAAATCTTTATTTATAATTGATTACTTATCTGAAAGTTATAATTATGTCTAAATTGAAGGTTCATAATCCGTTATGATTGATCGAATTAATCATTACCTTGGTTTGGTTAATACAATTGGTTAATATTCCAATTTATTATGTAATTAACAATTAATTGTGAATAAGAGTTTGCTTGATCATGGGAGAGATTATTAAAATACTGAGATTCCACATAATTGTCCCTACCAAAAATCCTATATTTTCTTTTAGGAGTTTATGAAAAGGGACCAAACACATTGGTAAAATATAAAGACAGTCTCCAATTTTAGCAGTAGGTGAAGAGACTGTGAAACATGCCAACATAATATTTAGAATTACATTTATGTTTCCGTAATAATTTTAAATTATTTTCTTATTGGCTACCAGATTTGAGAAAAGTGAATTCCGGTATATTTTTTCACTTATTCTATTTAGTACAAAGGACACGGTACGAACTTGTATAAATATAACTGTATCCAATTTATTTGTTATTAATATCGGCAATTTAAAAAAAAACTAATAATTTGATAGAAATAATAAAATTTCGTGAATGTCTTTCATTCATTTAATATATATATATATATATATATATATATATATATATATATATATATATATATATATATATATATATATATATATATAATAGTGATTTCCATGATTTTGTTCTTAGTGGAAATTGGTTAACTAATAAAGAATAATTAAACTGAACGAAATCGAATTAATTGCCAGTATATAAGTAGGTTTGCCTTATAAGGGCTCGTTTGAATGAAAATGAAAAATTTCCAAAACAAATTCTTGCATACTTGGTTCTGAATTCCATACACAGACTATGTTATTACTAACAATGGTTTTAAGAGCATTAAAACACAAACACAACCAATTATTTTACCTTTATTTATATTTGATTTGTTTTATTTACATACTTATTTTATACTTGATGATTCAAAAATCAAAAGTGGCTAAAATTTAAAGAAAGGGTTAAATGGTCCGAACTTAATTGGAAATTATTAATGGAATAAAAAAATAATTGAGTATGTAATTTTTTTTAAATTGAGATAGGTACAAAAGAGACTGAATTGGGCATTGTGTTGTGTCCTTTTTTCCGTAGGTTTAGTAAAAGAATCCAAAGACTCCTCATTATTACACGGACTCACGTACTCCATCATCTTCTGCATCTTCTTCTGTGCAAATCAACCACAGAGACACAGTTCAGATCTTTCTGTCCACGGCTTCTTCTATATATAGAGAATTATATGATTTTGGTTTATTTTAATTTATATAGAGAATTATTTATATTTTTAATGTAATATTAAATATTTTTAGATGGATAATAGACTAACAAATCTATAATGATGAACTCTTACATATATTAGGAAGTAAAACCTAATTCACTCTTATAAAATTCAACTGGGATTTGAAACCAAAATAGTCTAATTTATTTGATATTATGGATGTACAACTTGTGAAAAAGTTTTTTCATTTTTCTTTATATATCACTGAATCAATTCATCACTTTTTTTTTTACATAGATCCTCCCTCTCTTTCAATCTTCTCTGTTGCGAATTCTTTCTCAAATAATATTTCATTCAAAGAAAAATTAAATATGAACTCTGGGAAGGAGGACTCGTGTTATATATATACGAGGTATTGTAAGTGTATTATGCCACAGGTTCTATTTAAAAGCTTCGTACCAGAAAAGAGTAAGTCCATTGATCCCATTCAAGACCTCTCTCGAATTTCTAACTTAGTTCCATTACAATTACTTTCAGGACTCAAGCTAACAAGACACTTGCAACAATGGAAGCTTGTGAGAACGAATCTAAGAAGGGTTTCTGGAATGCGGAGGAAGACTCAGTTCTAACTAATTACGTAAAAAAGCATGGAACTGGGAAGTGGAACCGGATTCCTAAAGTCACAGGTATACGTGTGTGTGTGGTGTTAGTTTTCATAGTCATCTCATCGATGCTCTTGTTTAACTTCTTCTCATTTGATTGTAGGGTTGAAGAGAAGCGGCAAAAGTTGCAGACTGAGATGGATGAATTATCTAACTCCTGATGTTAAGCGTGGAGATTTCTCAGAAGAAGAGGAAGACCTTGTTGTTCGGCTTCACAGTCTCCTTGGAAATAGGTTCTTTCTTATTAGACCAATTCTTACAACAATATATAAAGTCTTGTTTTGATGGTACCCTTTTTACTGTTAAGGTGGTCTTTGATCGCGGGGAGGATTCCGGGGAGAACAGACAACCAAGTGAAGAACTTTTGGAACACTCATTTAAGCAAGAAGCTTGGTGTTGATAAGAGGAAAAGGAGAAAGGCTTATATCCCTAGAGTTGAAGCAGAGGGTAACTGCAACAGTGCAACAACAAAGGGGTTGAATGGTGAAGGTGAGAAGCTTGTCCATGAAAGTTGGAGCCATGATCTAATGGAGTTGGCAAGCATGCATGAGGGGATTATGACTGATGATTTTGGCTGTGCCTTTTCTTTTCCTGATACTGTGTTTGATCTATGCACTTCTCCTTACTACACTGAATCTTTTCACCACTGTTTCTTTGGCCTTTGATGTTCTCTGCAAAACCAATATCCTCAACAGATATTCACTATTTTCTAAGATCAATGCTTGTTCTTAATCATCTAATGATTTCTCTCTTTTAATATATTTTTTTCCATTAGTTAACTTTTATTTAAAACTATAACACGATGTTTAAAGTTCGTTAAATAAGATAGAGAAGTATCATTTTATATTTTTTTAAATTCCATTTAATAAAAAATCATTTAAAATTATGCATTACACTTTTTTTATAATCAATGAACATAACAAAATGTGAACTGTAAATCTAAAATGCAAAAATTAGATTATTTGAAATTACTTTTTTTTTTAAATATCAATAAGTTGAAAGAGAAAAATAAATTTGTTTAGAAATTTAAGAATAACTTGAAGATATCATCATGTTTAAGAGGGGAAAAAAATAACGATTGGAAAATATTGTAAGTTACAAATGTCCAAATAAATTCAGCTTATTTTTTAATTTAAATAAATGTTATCAATCCCACTTAATAATTCTCAAACAATCTTTTCCAAAAACTAAAATCAATAGTTTAAACTATTTCATGGTCTAAAATACTCCAATTCT
>Ga0209700_102017_pt1 | contig 41952 bp, 17 predicted proteins | sample SiratroredBW_FD_187528 | JGI IMG/M metagenome (GOLD analysis project Ga0209700, IMG submission 187528) | Root nodule microbial communities of legume samples collected from California, USA - Siratro red BW (SPAdes) (version 2) | ecosystem: Host-associated > Plants > Roots > Nodule | place: USA...
TTCAAAAGGGTTCAATTCACCCCCCCCCCCCCCTCTTGAACTTAGGCCAAACACTTATTTTACCAAAAACCACTCCCAAATTCTTAATAAACATCAATAATTGTTTACCTAAGACTTGTTTGAAGGTTTAATTTAAGATTTGGATGGCACGTGGACGACGGATGAGAGTTATAGAGGTGAAAAGGATAGAAGATAATATTGACTTTTCTAATTTTAAGGTAAGGATATATATGTAATTTCATATTTAGTATGGAGGTGCAGGAAGAAGGTATGGGGGTGGAGGAAGAATTCGTCTATAAATTATGGTACAATAAAGAAAAATTGTATTAAGATTGTAACTGTCCAAAAATTTTATAGCATTTCTCGTTCAACTATAATAAAAAATATTATGAATAAATGAAATATAATTTCAGACGGTAAAATAATTAATAAAGAAGAAAGAAAATAAAATAAAACAAATAAACAATTTTTTTTAGCTTGAGCGTAAATTTCTTTACTTGAGTGAAAATTTCTTCACTTGAGCGAGAATGGATCTCGCTTGAGCGGAATACCAACTTTTAGTATAATCTTAATCTAGTTGAGAGGAACACTTTTTTCAATTGTTCCCACTAATATTGATGACAAAAACTTAACAAAAAATAGAGAATAAAGGATCCTCAGAGTAAGAAGGGACTTACTTTGATTGAGATTCTGATCAAATAGAAATGGTTCTATACTCCTCAACTACTGCAAGGCTTGATCAGATTTTGAAATAGATGGAATATGGAGAGTAAAATGGAGAGAGAAGGGAGAAGCTAAGTGTATTTAGGGAAGGGTTACATTCTCCCTAACTACAAAATTTTCGTTCTCAAATATTTAGCTTACCAAGGAAAATATTAGGATACGATGCTCGTATTTCCTCTTTTATTCCCAAGTGGAATCACCAGAAGTGAGATCCCACAACACTTTTACCATAAGTATATCTCTTCCATATAGTTGTTTCATCTGAGAATAGCCTCACTTCAAAGGAAATATTCTCCCTTCACTTGCACTGAATCTAATTCTAGAATGTGACTTAGATTAGACACATATTTCCTTAGCTGAGATACATGAAAAATATTGTGAATAAGGGAAGAGACAAAGCAAGTTCATACACAACAGGACCTATCCTTCTAAGAATCTGATAAAACCCTATAAACTTTAGATTCAATTTATTTGATCTGATTGCTCTTTCTACACTAGCCAATGATGTAACTCTAAGAAATACATGGTCACCTACAGAAAATTTTAAAGATCTTCTTCTTTAATATGAATAAGACTTTTGTCTGCTCAAAGATGTTTTCAATATTTCTTGAATCTTCTTAACTTTCTCATTGGTTTCTTCTATCAACTTTGGTCCAATCAACATACTCTCACCATCTTGAAACTAGCATAGAGGTGTCTTGCACTCTCTACCATAGAATGCTTTAAAAGGAGTCATTCCAATACTTGCTTGATAACTGTTATTGTAGGTGAACACCACTAGATGTAGAATTTCATCTCAACTACCCAAATGATCTAACACACAAATTCTGACCAAATCCTCTAAGGATTGGATAGTTCTCTTTGATTGTCCATTAGTCTGAAGATGGTATGTTGAATTGAGCCCGAGTCTGATACTTAAAGCTACTTGAAGTGTTTCCTAGAATCTAGAGGTGAATCTGGGATCCCTATCTGATATTATACTGGAGGGGAGATCATACAATCTAACTATCTCACTTATATAAATCTGAGCCAACTTCTGTATAGATATTCTCAAATCAATCGATAAAAAATGTGCAGTCTTTGTCAACCTGTCTACAATGACCCATATAAAATCATGCTCCCTCCAAGTACGCGGTAAGTGAGTAACAAAATTCATAGAGATACTATCTCATTTTCACACTGGGGTCTAACTGAGTTATCATGCCTCCAGGTCGCTAATGTTCAACCTTGGATTTTTGACAAGTAAGACAAGAAGCAAAAAACTTGGCTACATCATTCTTCATACCAGGCCACCAATAAGACTTCTTGAGATCTTAATACATCTTGGTCATACTTGGATGTAAACTAAGTTTGATTTTGTGTCCTTCAAATAAAACTATTTGTTTTAACTCATGGTCTTCTGGTATGCATATTCTCTTTTGAAACTTTAAAATGTCATCTGCTCCCAAAGAGAAGTTTTTAACTTTATTCGTGTCCAAAAGACTCAGGATGTTCTTCAATTTTAAATCATACAATTGCTTCTCTTTCACCCTTTTCAAAAACTCATTAGTTATAACAAGTGTATTATAACTAATGAAATTTGAAGATGTGAAAACCTCCAAATTCAAATTCTTAAAGTCTTCAATTAATTTCTGCTCTTTTATAATAAGTGATGACATTTGTATTCTCGTACGACTCAAAGTGTCAGCAACAACATTTGTTTTCCCAGGATGATACATAAGTTGGAAAGCATAGACTTTTAAGAACTTGATCCATATCCTCTGCCTCATATTAAGCTCTCACTAATCAAGTAAATACCTCAAACTTTTACGATCACTGAATACTTTAAAACTAGCTCCATAAAGATAATGCCTCCATATTTTTAAATCAGAAAACCGCTGCTAGTTCCAAGTCGTGAGTTGGGTAATTCCTTTCATGCACTTTCAACTGTCGAGAAGCTTTAGAAACAACTTTTTTATTTTGCATCAACACACAACTCAATCCCTAATAGGAAGCATCACATAAAACATCAAAAGGCTAATTTATATCAGGGGTTGTCAAAATAGGAGCATTATTCAACATTCTCTTCAACTCTTCAAAACTCTTCTCACATTCCTCTGTCCATGTAAAAGGGTGATCCTTTCTAGTCAGTTGAGTCAAAGGAGAAACTATATTAGAAAAGTTTTCTATTAACCTCATGTAATATCCTGCTAGCCCCACAAAACTTTTAATTTTTGTAGCAGTTTTAAGACATTTCTATTGAACTACAACCTCCACTTTAAGGATCTTCTGAGATTCCTGAGCAGAGATAACATGTCCTAAAAATTGTATTTTAGACATACAAATTCACATTTTGAAAGTTTTTCGTACAACTATTTTTCTCTCAAAATGTCCAGGATAGTTCTGAGATGCTCTGCATGTTCTTCTATTGAAGGAGAATAAATCAGGATATTGTCTATGAATATCACCACAAAATTATCAAGAAAAGACCTGAAGATTCAATTCATATAATTCATGAAGATAAATGGAGCATTGGTCACTCCAAAAGGCAAAACCAAAAATTCATAATAGCCATATCTTGATCTGAAAGCTATCTTTTGAACATCAACTTTAACTAAAATCCGATGATAACCTAAACCCGAGTCTATCTATGAAAAGATAATTGCCCCATGTAGTTGGTTCAACAAGTCATATATTCTTGGAAGATGATACTTATTCTTGTGAGCTTGTTTAACTGTTTATAATATATGCATTGACTTTCTCTTCTTTACTAATAGTAGTGGAGCTCCCCATGGAGAAACACCTGGTCGAATGAAATATTTCTCCAATAAATCTTCCAGTTGTTTCTTCAACTCAGCTAATTCGGTTGGTGTCATTCGGTATAGAGTAATTGCACAAGTCTTGCCCCAGGTATTAGGTCTATTGCAAACTCTATTTCTCTTTTAGGTGGAAGTCCTGAAATCTCATCAGGGAATACATCCATAAACTCTTGAACTACATCCATATTTTTCTAAGTCTTATCATAATCCACAGAGCAAGCAAAGAGTATGAAACATTTTGCACCCTCATGTACATTCCTTTCAATTTCTTGAGCTGAGACAACCTGGGTGCTTTTTGATTCAGGAGAAAATCAACTTCTTCTGACCGCAATCTATAAGAATATCATAGCCGACAACCAATCCATTCCTAATATAACATAAATATTCCTTCATATGTATACAAATCATATTATACTTTTGTTCATTTATAATTATCGGACACTCAACAACATAGATAAAGTTATTATAATACATTTTGTTGGTGTGGATACCACCAATTCAACATCTAAATCACAAACTGGCAATTTAAGTTTCTTAACACAATCAATAGAGATAAAGGAATAAGTTTCTCCATAATCAAACAAAAAAAATAACTATGTACTTATAACAAAACAAATACCTCTAACTAGACTATCAGACTATGAGGCCTTAATTCTGCTGATAGCAAAAACTCTTCCTGCTGCTCTGGGTTTTCGGTTGTTTTCTTGCTACACCTGTTGTCCCCCACTTGCATTTGGAGCCTCAAGTATAGTACGACGGTCCTTCATGACATGACCATATCTGTGACATTTACCACATATCATGTTTGGTGTTAGATGAGGGCAAAATCTAATCATATGTTGCCCACCACACCTAAAACATTTGACATTTGGTGGTAATTGAGGATTGGATCCTTCACTGCTAAAGGATTGGGGCCTGGAGTAAGGTTTCTTCTTATCTTCATTTCTTGGTCTGCTTTTGGAGGGTTCTCCTACCATCTATGGCTTAGCAACTTTGTACTGCTCTTCAAATTTTCCACAACCTTGGCTTTCTCCACTAGAGCAGGAAAGTCTCTATTGGACATAAGAACCATAATTCTTTAACCTCTTGCCTTAAATCAAACTCAAATTGTTTGCACCTCCAAGCTTCAGTCATAATTTGGGTGTTGAATCTAGCCAAATGTTTGAATATAGCAGTATAATCGGTAACTGAAAAGTTTTCCTATTCTAGCTGCATGAACTCAATTTATTTTGCATATCTAATACTATCAGGAAAGTACTCTTCCAGAAATATTACTTTGAAACTCTTCCAGGTGACATCTTCTCCTCTTCCTTCCATCATTTGCCTCATGTCTATCCTACATAAGATAATTTTCTCTCCTCATGGCATTGTGTAGATTCAAAAGTCCTTCAATGTCTCTCATCCACTGATCTGCTTTATCTGAATTTTCTCCTCTATTGAACTTTGGAGGATTATGTCTCAAGAAATCCTCCAAACTTAAGGTATGATGCTGATAATGGGGTTGTGTCACTTTTGCTACTAATCTAGCATTTTCTAATTGATAAAGGGCAACATGATATTGGTGTGCCATAGTAACACTTTGTTGTTGTAAGGTTATTACCATCATCTCTATTTCCCAGGCTAAATTGGGCATATTAGCTTATTGAGGAGGGGTAGTTGGTCTACGTGCCATTTCTAAGCACAAAAGGAAAGACATTACAACTAATTATAAAGCCCTAACCATTTCATTTAATACAATCATAAACAGTTATCCAAACATCCTAAACAAAAAAATAACACTCATCATCATCCAAACTTATCTTTTAACATATACTCAAACATCAAGAATTAAGATAGAAATACATATTGATTTAGTCCCAAGTGTGCACCCTCACCACTTTATTAAGATCATTTTTTTCCTTAATACATTCATAGGCATTTATAACAATTGTCTCAAAACCAACATTTACAAAAGAAGCCTAATAGACCCGTTACTCTTAGGTCCTCGTAAGGACGAATTGCTCTGATACCATAAATGTAACAGTCCAATACAACATTTATCATTCAACTCTAATAGAGAACATTATGACTAAACAAAATATAATTACATATTACAAAACAATTAATAAAGAAGAAGGAAAAGAAGAAGAATAAAAAAAAATCATTTTTTTAGCTTGAGTGAGAATGGACCTCGCTTGAGCAAAAATTTCTTCCCTTGAGCGAGAATGGACCTCGCTTGAGCGAAAATTGTCTCGAGAGCACCTGTGTTTTTACAAAGAGCTCGCTCAGGCGAGACTTGTAAAGTGAATTTTTTTGCAAAACTCTCTTGAGCGATATTCTCCCACTTAAGCAAAACTATCATAAAATGATTTCTCAAGACAATTAACTTCTATCTACTACCAGGTATTTAACATGTGTTCAAGGTTCAAAGTACTACATAAAGTATACAAATACATCAAACTTATGTACAATTATCTACATGACAAAAAAAGGACAACTTAAGGTCAAAAAGTCTTTAAATACATCAAACATATATACAAGTGTATACAAGACAAAAGGAAGAGCAAATTAAGAACATATACTCCTTAAGGTGCTTCAAACCTGCATATGTATCTGCTTGTGTAGTACAATCATCACAATTCACAATACAACAAGACAAGCAAGGGTAAGCTAGTGAAATAATGTTTTCAGCTTGTAAAAGTAAAAGGAATTGAAAATAATATATTTAAGAATTTAAATATCATTCAATCACAATCTTTTATACTCTATTTCAATCCTATTGACTTCACAATGACCTATTTGCAATCACCGTACCATGATTTTCTTTCAATCCCCAGTACTTTGATCTCATCTCAATCAAATTGATTGCATATAGACTTATCATTTAGTCATAACAATAATAATATTATTTCAACCATTCTGAAGCTTATAGGTACATATGTAACCATGGTACCTTGATTTCCTTTCAACCCACAATACATTGTTTTCATTTTAACCAAAATGATTGCATATCATCCTATAACTCAAACATCACACATAACACATCAATTCAATCATAGTGAAGCATATAGATGCATAAGTAATCATTATACCTTGATTTCCTTTCAACCCCCAATACACTGATTTCATTTCAACCATAATGATTACATATAAGTCTATAACTCAATCATCACACATAACACATCAATTCAATCATACTGAAGCATATAAAGACATATGTAACCATGGTACCTTTGCCGCAACCGGGTTCACGATGGGGATGGCGAACGAAAAATATAGAAATATAAAGGGATTGCTCTTTAAAAAAACAAGAAGAGGAGTGGCCACCATAGTTATTATGGAAGAACCAAAGATAAGGAAATAGCTTGTGAAATCAAATTAGGGTCTGGTTGTCGGTGACATGTAAGGAAGATATTAACATCCTAAAACGTCCGTCCTAAGACGATACTTTTAATCAAATGAGAAAAATTGAGTCTGGTTTTTTAGAATGATTATTTTTCCAAAAAAAGAAACAAAAATGTCAGTAAAAAGAAAGAAAATATATTTTTTTTTTATTTTGGACCGACAGGGTTTGACCTTGCTTTTATGTATTTTTGTCCATAATGAAAAATCAGGCTTTACGTAGTTTTGGATATAAAATTGATTGTTGGTGTGTTGATATTTTTTTTTAATTTTATATATATTTTTTTAGTTTTTAAAATTTTAATATTTGGAATATTTAATATTTTTTATATTTTTATAATTTTTAAAGAGTGAACATAGTGTAAACTATTTGTTTTTAGAGAAAACATATTTTTATTTTTTTAAAATGATATTGAAATTGAAATTGAGTAAAATGCAAATGGAATTACACCAATGTAACCTTCTGGTATCCACTCTGCTTCTAAGTGTCTTTTATTTTGAATGATTTTTGATTATGAATTGCTTCTGTCTAAGAGGAGAGTCACCTATAAAAGATTTCAAGCTACAACTCGCAAGGATAACTCACCTAAACAAAAGATTGTGATATGTTAAGCTTGTTATACTCTACCCCAGGAACTTGGACAAGGCTTTTGAATCTCTAATCTTGTTGGGTTGATGGGTTACTGGGATCAAATATGATATGCGGAGGAAGATATAATTTGTTAATGTATTTTTATTTATTTATTTTATGTGTGTGACAAGAAAGAGATACAAAGAATGAATTATGTGTCCTTTGCTCTATATGTGGGTGAATATATAGTGTGGAAGTAGAGTATGTATCTTCAAATTGGAAATAAAATCAGAATTCTCAAATGGAAAAAATAAAATTTCAATCCTTAAATTGCAATAAATATGAAAATCTTTAAATCATAAATAAAAATCACAATCCTCAAATTGTAATAAACCCGAAAATCTTGAAATTAAAAATATCAAAACACAACTCTCAAATTGTAAAAAATACGAAAATTTTCAAATTATAACATAAATTCAGAACCCTTAAATTGTAATAAATTTTAAAATTTTTAAAAGTAAAATTAGAATCCAATAATTTTCAAACTAGAACTTAAATTGCAATAAATCTGAGAATCTTTGAAAAATCAAAGTCCTCAAATTGGAATAAATCTGGTAATCTTAAAATTTAAAATTTAAATCGAAATTCTCAAATTGGAAATAAAATAATCAGAAATACAGTACATCTTTTTAGTTTTCTTATTTTTTTTAATTAGTGGGCTAGGCCCAAATTACATTAAAACCATATCAATCCAACAATTCACAATGTTCAAAAACAGCTCTATTGAGATATCAATATTACAATCATACTAGATACATAATCAATCAATTTCATCATAAGACACATTTGTAATAGAACTTGAAACTTAGAACCAAAACCCATCATAGTCAAATCTTTTAACCTAAGTTACTATTGAAAGACTTTTCTTAAAATTAACTTTCCTTACCTTAGACGATGACCCCCAAATCAAGTCCTCCAATTGGATGATCACACCAGTCCAAACTCTAGAGATCTAGAACAAGTTATCCAAATAATACCAACTTTTAGTATAGTCTTAATCATGTTGAGAGAAACACTTTTCTCAATTGTCCTCACTAATATTAATGACAAAAACTTAACAAAAAATAGAGAACAAAGGATCCTCAGAGTAAATATGAACTTACTCTATTGAGATTTTGATTGGTTAGAAATGATCCTATGCTCTTCAACTATTGCAGGACTTGATTAGATTTTGAAATAGATAAAATATGAAGAGTGAAATTGAGAGAGAAGGGAGAGAAATAGAAAGGTGAGGATAGAAAGAGAGAGAAAAGTTGCGTGTGTTTGTTTTCTTACGGGAGGGAGGGTTACGAAGATAACATAACTCTAAAACAAAATCTTGAAAATTGAAAATTTAAACAAGAGTTTATTCTAAGTAGGAATTAATAAAATAGTAGATGTTCTAATGACTAAAAATAAAACATTAAGGAAAGTCGTCTCTTAAACTAGAATAAGGGATGAAAGACTTAAGGTCTCATAAGAATGTTAGGGAAACCACTTATAAAATAAGAATTAGCTATAGAAAAAGAAGTCTTATCAATAAGTTAATGCATATCTTTATCATGCATTATCTAACGAAATTCTTAAGAAGAAATTATACATTGTTAAAGTGGGTCAAAGTCTATGAGCCAACCCAACTCATCACGACTTTGAATTGGATTAGCATAAAAAAATTGTAAATTTTATAACAAGTTAAAATTGAACTCGACTCATTCAAGTGGAACTTGTGGTGAGTTAGGCTGGCCCACCAACCTGTGATAAAAAAATTATTGAAAAAAACATCCTGATATAGCTCAATAACAATTCAATGGGGTGGGAGAAATATACATAGGCCACAAATTACTGTTCTCCTCTCCAACTCTCCTTCTTGCTCAACTCTATTCTCTTTAAAAATTAAAATCTCTCAATTAACGTTTTTTTTCTCTGATTGGAAGTTTTTTCATTTTTCCACCACCAATTACCACATATACCACCTCCAATTGTCTCATGCTCCACCGTTAGCAACACTACACACCGTTAACCACCCCAAGCACCATTTAAAACTACATAATATGTTTATGTTTAGTAAGCATAATAATATGATATTTAGATTTATCATTTACATGTATTATTTTATATATGTATTAACATATGTCATGGTCACGTATGCATATTAGTAATGATGATTTTTTTTTGTCATAGTGATTTGGAATTTGGTTTCAATTTTCATATTAGAAAAAATTAGATGGAAGAAAAAAAAAAACTAAACTAAAAAGTTACATCTTTTTTAAATTAAGTGAGTTGACCTTTTTAACCCCAATTCGTGGTGGGTCAAATTAAGTTCATTTTTCTTAAGCTCGTTGATAGGTGAATCAGGTAGGTTGGTTCACCAAGTGGCCAACCTGTGGTGGGTTAGACCAAGTAGCTCGTTTGACAACACTAGAAATGACCCAAGTTTGTTTAGACATCTAAGACAAAAATAATCTTTTTTTTTTATAGATATGTTTAAAGTAGCAAACAAATACTTGTTATGACTTCTAGACAATGGATATTCATGACATGTGATACGAGAAAGACCTATGTTATAGACCGAAGGAGTAAGAACTGAAGAATAATGATGGTTGAAGATAATAATAAAGAAAGAATAGTTGGAGTTTGTCACATAAGTATAAAAATTTTACATTCTATTGCTAATGTTTATTGATGATATGAAACATGATATATTTAATATAATTAATTACATGATAGTGAATATGATATTGTTTTTAACAAAGATCAATGTGTAGTAAAATTGTTAGGAAAGTATGTTATTTATTACCAATAGATAAGGAAATCTATGTAAGATTATGTAAGTGTGATCATCCAATCTTGAGATTAATCTCAAAACTATAGAAACACCCAGTTATCTCATTCAAAGATAATTTTTTTTTTTAAGCATGTGTAAAAGACAAAGCATGAATGAAATTTCTACACAAAGACCTCTTAAGTTGTGATACTTGGATTTATTTATTCTGACTAAAACTTTGTCTATCAATATTAAATGGTATAGTATAATTTAGTAGACAATTGATCTACATGAATACGGATGAAACTCTTTATTTACAAGGATGAGTTTTTCAAAGTATTTCATAAATTCTACCAATATATTCAAAATGAAAAGGATATATATATTATTTTAATTAAAAGTGATCATAAAGTGAATTTGAAAATTAAAAAATTTAAATCTTTAACAAAAACTATTATATTAACGATAATTTTTCAAGTCCAATAATACTTTAATAAAATGATATTATAGATAGAAGAAATAGATCTTTACAACAAATGATTCCAAGCTAAATATAAACTTAACTTCTAAATATTTGTGAGAAAAATAGTAATTTTCAGAATAAATTTTTATATTAGATCATTGTTAAAAAAAATTCCTTATAAACTATTAAAAGACAAGAAATATAACACTTTTTTCATCATATTGACAATTTTTTCGTCTTAAATAGTTAGGAAAAGAATTGAAAGTTTGATTCATAAGTGACAAAGGAATCTTGTTTAAATATTTTAAAACTTCTAATCTTATAGGTTTTTTTAACCGTAAAATATCTATTATCTATTATTGAGAAAATCACTTAGTTAAGTCTGAATATAGTGTTCTGAATAAGGAGGATCTAATACAGTCTTTGGAGGTTTTTCGGATGTTATGGAGTTTAAATATAGTCCCATCAACGACAGTTTGTGCACGGAAATTACAATTGGATAGACTACCAACTAGGGCAAATTTAAGTAGAAGGGGAGTTCTGCTAGGGAATATGTGGTGCCCTTTGTGTCAAAAAGGTGTAGAAACTACTCAACATCTTTTTATCACTTGCAAGGTGGTCCAAAAAATTTGGGATCAATGTGAGAGTTGGGTAGGGAATGTGATTGTTAGACATGAAGATATCAATATTCATTTTTAGAGCTTCCATTTATTGAGTCAAAGTATCAAGGTCAATAGAGTGTGGAAATGGATGTCAATGGCGATTGTGTCAGAAATTTGGAATCATAGAAATAAGGTGGTCTTTAAAGGTGGGATAGTGGATCATGAAGAAATATTTTATCTAGCTCAATTGAAGGGTTGGTTATGGCTTAAATATAAGAGATCAGTAACTTCTTTCTCTTTTTCAGATTGAAAATTTTTACCATTGAAATGTCTTCACTCTTTGGTTTAGAGTGTTTTTTTTTTTTCTGGAGACCTGGTGGGAGTGAGAGGGGGCCGGGTGGGAGAGTGCTTGTTCTGAGTTTCAGTAAATATCATTTATCATTGTATGAGTTGTCTATTTTGCAGGTTCACAATAGTTTGTATTTTGTGGTTGTAAACTTTTGTACATCTCTTTGTAGTGTTGTCGCTTCTGTTATGTATCACCTTGAGGGGCCTAGTTGTATGTTGTTAGGTACCTATTCTTTATTTGTATTTTCTAGTAGTGTAACTCGAATGTTGTACTTTTCTGTATTTAGTCTGGTATTATTCTTGAGATAGGTGGTTAGGCCTGTACATTTGTTGTTATCAGTCTTGTTTTGTTATATAAGGGTTGGAACATTCCTGAAGTGTTTCTTTCAATTTTGCAGTTAAAAAAATTTATTTTTAATTTTAATGATAAGGAATTATAGAGCTACACCTCCTTTAGATATATCAATCTGCAAGAAAATACAGAAACATCATAAATTAGTCAAAAGCAATTACAGACTGGAACATGATTTGATTTTTATATTAATTTAATCTAATACTGATACAAGTTTATATTAATAATAATAGTAGTAAGTATAGTAATATTAAAGAAATATATATTTTTTTTTGGCATATTAGTAAGACTGAAAAATTAATATGTGATTAAGTAATTTTATATTATTTTCGTTAAAAAGTAAATTATAAATATCATATTATGTTTATAAATAATTAATGATATTTATTTTTTAACCATTTCTTGGTGTATACATTATTTTATTTTTGTTCATTCTTTATATCTTATATCTTTTAACCAATTTTTTTTATTTTGATGATTCACAAGAAACTATTCATAATATAATATAATGGTGATGATAAATTGTAAATATTTATTTTATAAAATTTTAATAATTAATTAAAAGAGATTATTTTTATAATGTTTATATGTTTTTTTATATTTTTACTTTTTATGTTTTAATAAATATTTTTATTATAAAAATAATTATAGAAAGTTTTCTAGTTATACTTATTATTATATATTATCATACAAAAGTGTGAATATATAAAGTCGAAATATTATGTATATTTTTAGTATGTATATTTTCACAGACAGTAATTAATAATAGAAATCAGGATATTGAAAATAATAATAATAATAGTAATAATAAAATTATTATTATATTATTTATTTTTATATATTTTTTACATTTTAGTAAGAAGTAAGACAGAAAGATCATATATGACACAGTAATCTCATATATGATCCAATAACTTTATATTTTTTTGTCAAGTAAAAATTATAGATAAATAAAATAGTGATATAAATACATATTATTTCTTACAAATTTAGTAAATTCTAAGAAGAAAAAAAACACTTTAAGAAAAATAAATTTATGTAAAACATCTTCCATTTTTTTTATCTTGATTTCAAAATTTATAATACCTATAAATATAGTTTATTGTATGTGAATAGCACAGAGTACTGTAAAATAAAATTTTATTATAATTATTTTATATTCTGTGACTTTTATAATAATAATAATAATAATAATGATAATAATAATAATTTTGATGATTTATAACAATGAAAATAATTATGAAATGTGAAAATAAAGATAACTTATTTAAATTGCTTTGTCCATTCAATCAATATCATATGATTTAATAAATGCACATATGTGTTCATTTTTATTTAGTAGTTTTGGTTTGCTCTGTATAGGGATAATATAATTTGACCGTACTCTCTCTCATTCTCACCAAATATATAAAAGATTAACTAAATAATATCATGCAAACGTGAAAACTTTCAAATTTTAAAATATATTCAATGAGAATGAAAAGAATTATGGGATTAACATTTAAAAAGATAAGAACAGCAAAAATAAATTTTAAAACAAAAATAAACAAATTAAATAATCTGAAAAATATAAGAAACAAAATGATGGAATAAGTTAAAAAAAAAAAAATACGTTCTATGGAAATTTCTCATAACCAAATACTTCTTTAAAAATACTTTGATTTTGGTTAGAACATGAATTCAATTGTTTTTTGCATGAGAGTTCAATTTCTTTTATAGGGTTAAAAGTGTATTTCATAAATCTTTATTTATTCATTCTCTTACCTTTCTTATTGGTACATGAATAATTTGTATTCCTTAAATATCAAATAGATACAATAACTTATTTTTAAATACTCCAAGCAGATATTGGTCTCGTTTATAAATATTTTGAGTGATTTCCTAATTTGTTATATGATCTTTTAATGAACTCCTTAATTAATTCTTTAGATGCTAAAACTTTGATATTTTAGCAAAATATTCATGTTATCAACACAAGAACCAATAAATATACAAACTTATATTCTTTCAGTAGTTTTCACTTTCTCTAACTTATACTTACTACTACTATATATGTTAATATTCATGATTCATTCAATTTAAACAAAAATTGTTCAAATATTTCTTTAGTGATTATGAAATTTTGAAAACAGGTAAAATATATAAAAAAGATAGTTAAATTATGTATTGAATATTTTAATATTTTTTTGTAATTATCATTTGATGATCGATAGATCATTTAACTTGATAGACGATCTGTTAAAGATCTTTAAAATCTTAGTTTGAAAAATATCTTTTTAATTAATAGAAATTTAATAACATACAATCTTAACAAGATAAGAGAAAGAAGAATTTACTTTCAAATTCACATATTGGTTTGTCTGATAACAAAATATAGGTCCAATTTTTAGTTAACTAAATGAGTTTTACTATGTAGACTACTTAAATTGAATATTCTTTTCGAATGTAGTCTTTTTAACTAACCCATCGTGTTTTCTTTGGAATGTCGTAATCAGTTCTGATTAACTCACTAAGTAAGTATTTTTTGAACACTTAGCTACTTTTAGCGAAAATAAGTATTCTTTCGGAGTGTAGTCACTCTTGACTAACCCACCGAATATTCTTTTGAACGTAGTCACTAACCAACAAGTATTATTTACAAAAATTATCTAAAATATGATTTAAGATTACAAGGATTTTTTACTAGAGTAACCTCTTACAACGTATACAAGGTTTAAGCATTCTACTAATTCGCTAACGAACACTTACAATATTCTTACAAAACTTTCTAGGCTCCAAAAAAAATTCACATTTTAGCACTTTAACAATCGTAACTCTAATTCTTTACAGTTTTATCCTTCATGAATGATGTCTTTATATTATCATTTTTTGGTCGTTGAGTAGCTTCAGCTCATTTGAAAAATTTTCTTTTGTCTAATAATCTTGAACGTAGAGTATGCATCAAATATGCTTTATGCATATTATCTTCTTCATGAAGGATGTCTTTATATAAATGTTGAATTTATAAATCATTTTATAACCTTGGAGCAGCTTAAACTCATTTGAAAGACTTTCCTTTGTTTGATCATCTTGAGCATAGGAGATGCATTAAATATGGTCTAAACATGCATTAAATGCTCTTTACTTCTTAAAGCAACTTTTAGATAGATAATAATACTGATCTGTCCTTGGTCAGAGTGTCTCACTTTAAATTGTGTAAAGCATTGAACAGTATAGCTAGATAGTATTTTCTATAATAGACAATGCATGTGCTAAGGAGTTATTGAAGTCTAACAACTTTAGTTAATTTCTCAAGAGATATTTAATGTTGGCACATGATTTTAAAGATCATCTTGGCAAACAAAGGAAGCAAACATTCTCTTTTATATAGAATAAACATAAATAGTGTTTTTGTAAAGTACAACAATAAGGATGAACATAGTCTTCCACATTGTGTTTCTTGAATAATATGGCACTAACAACATCTCTACTTGAAATCACAACAACATCTCCAAAATTGCAAAAGCATAACTTAGAAATCAAACTCATTACAAACTTGTGAGTGAACAACGAATATATAACCTAAAATCTTTTCTAAACTCAAACATGAAGATTGTTGTCCAAACATCCATTAAATGTTTTTTTACCTCTTAAAGCATTTAGATAGATAATAATACTTATCTGTCATTGGTGAGAGTGTCTCACTTTAAATTGTGTAAAGCATTGAATAGTACAACTAGATAGTATTTTCTAGAATAGACAATGCATGTGCTAGGGAGTTATTGAAGGGTAGCAGCTTTAGTTAATTTCTCAAGAGATATTTAATGTTGGCACATGATTTTACAGATCATCTTGGCAAACAAAGAAAGCAAACATTCTCTATTATATAGAATAAATGTAAATAGTGTTTTTGTAAAGTACAACAATAAGGATGAACATAGTCTTTCACATTGTATTTCTTGAATAACATGACACTAACAACATCTCTACATGAAATCACAACAACATCTCCAAAATTGCAAAACCATAACTTAAAAATCAAATTCATTACAAATTTGTATGTGAACAACGAATATATAACCTAAAATCTTTTCTAAACTCAGACATAAAGATTGTTGTCAAATTTACATAAAACAATCTTGTGCTAAAATCCAAATTTAAAAGAACTTCAATCCAAGTAAAAATTAAAATAAATATTAAAAAACAATAAAGTCATTCAAAAGTTGTTCTTATTATCCCACAAAATAAAAATATATTCTAATATTGCCTCAAACATCAATTTCACATAATTAATTAATTGGCATTGATTTAAACTAATTGTCTTCCATATACAGTATGGACAATAATATTATCTATAAAACATTTTAATTTATATCTTTCATACAAGTTATAATTACAAATTAATTATTATTAACTATTATATAAAAATACAATTTCTACATTATACACACATTTTAAGGTTAAAAATAACTTTTTTAAATATTAAACAATCTTACATTTTTAACTTGATATTAACATAGCTTTTAATAATACTTTAAAAATATTAATTATTATTTATATGATACTTTAAAATCACAACTTAAAATTTTTTTTTTTAACTTTTATTAAATATTTTCATGATATTAAAATGTAAATCCATATTATCTAGATTGTTACTTTAACAACATTCGCTTAGTATTTCTGCATCCATAAATTAAAGCATTTCAAACATTAAAATCGTTGTCAAATTCACTCTTATCCTTAAATAAATAAATTTACCTTTCTATCTATATCTATTATATTGTTCTATGTACGGAACAACTTTGGATCACGCACTCTAATTACTATTTTAATTCTGTAAGATTGCATCTTCTTTAATATGAAGGAAAAAAAAATATCCACTATTTTAGACCTTCTTTAGCACCAATCCAAAAAATTGTATTACTATGAAACTAAAGTCACAAATTATAGTCTAATTATTTATGATGTTATCAAGATATGATATGAATGATTACTTTAAAGCCCTATTTTTTTTTTTTTTCAATACCATAATTGAATTATGCACTTCCTTTAAAATATATACTAAAAAAGTTATGATACTTTTAAACAAAAATTTAAACATCTACTGTTGATCATTAAGTATTATTTGACATACTTTTAAATGGTTTTCATATTATTAGTTGAATTTATTATACTTCAATACATATATAATAACTTTTGTTAGGTTAAATAACTCTTTATGAAAATTAAATATTTATTAATTATAAATTTAATTTATTTTTTAAATATGACTTTTCAATATTTAAAATATATTTTCATAAACTATATTATTTATTTTATAATAATAATTTCAAGTCGTATTAATATAATTTATTTTTTAATTAATTAATAATGTTTGAAACTATTAATTTAAATTTATAATATTTTATACTTTCTAATGCATTATTTTTGATATTTTAAATTTTCATTTTAAGCTTTTATCATGAATAATTATAATACAATATTTTATTCTTTTATTTTTTTTGTTTTATCCAATTTTTATATCAATCATTGTTAACATTATCAATTTATATTAATTTTTTATTTTATTATTTAAATTATATTTAATTATAAAATTAAATGGCACAGTTCTCAAAAAAAAATTCCCAATTACACTAGATAAAAAAAATTGTATTTACATATTTTGATTTTGATTTTGTTTTTGCATCTACATTTCTTGATTTTTATTTATTTTTTGAATTTAGATTCTTTGATCTTTACTCAATCTTTCAAAACACTGTATATTGTTTTCTAACTTTATAGAAATTTTCCTTCTTCAAAAGTTTCTTGAGCCATCATCCATTATTTTATATGTTCTAAAATACTATCTAAAATTATTCAAATCCAAAATGTATTTATTTTATATAATTAATGAAATTTACATTGTTACATAGGCAAAAACTCAATTTTTACAAGTACAGAGTTGTTTTGTAAAAATAATTATCTTTGATATAATTTAACACATTTAAATTAAAAATTACATTTAATTGCTAACCTAAGTAAAAGTGTCTCAAAACACATTTCATTTATTTTCTTTAAAATTTTATTAATGGATTTTACTAATTACATGAAAACAAGTAAAGTTTACATAAAATCCCAAGTTCAACACCGTTGTAAATTAAAAATCCATTAGATAAGTGTATTTGTAAAAACTTCAACAAACTAAATAAAGAGTAATTTATTCAATCATACTCTAACAACTTAAAGTGAAGAAGCCTATGAGATCTCTTGTACAATATCCTAACCCTCATGCTTGTCACTACCTCCTAGTGTTATTCTCAAACTCTTTCTTTCTCTCTTCTTGTTCCTTTGAGGACATGAAAAATAAATGGTTTCTTGGCAATAATTCTCTTTTGCATACCAAATTGAAACCAAGGGTGTTACATGTTATGAACTATTCTTGTAACATTATTCAGGCAAAATGGAATGATAACAAAGTCAATATTCATAAAGTGATTGTGACCATACATCAATAGCTAATGTAAGTTCTCAAGTTGTATGAAAAGATAGGGATATTAAGAGCCATATGTAACAACAAATTTTAGAATAATGACAGGAACAAAACTACTATGACTATAAAGTTCATATAAATTCAAGACAGAAATAACAATAGTAAAAGTAAACTAGAATTTTCCCAACCAAATGTGAAAATGATGTCACTTTATCTTCCATTTGGTTCAGTGAGCCTTGATCTGCACCCTACCTGTTCGAGAAATTTGGTGAGACGCATGTGTTTTGCAGCCCATTGTTCAGCCAACTTCTGCTCCTTGCTCTCTGCATCTCTTCTCAACCCTGCTAACTGCTCCCTGTACTCTGCTTCAATTCTGTCCAATGCAGCTGTTTGCTCCTCCCTCAAAGCTTTGATCTTTGCTTCAACTTCCTCCATCTTTTCCCTTCTTCTCCCTGCCTTCTCTGACTCCAACTGCAGCTCCACCCTGCTTAACCGCCACGCCGCCTCCTTCTTGTGTGCTGCCAAAGCATGATGCACTTCTTCCAACTCTTTGCAGCACTCCACCAGCTCAGACATCACCATGTTTTCACCAAATGCTAGAACACCTCCATGAGGGGCCACATTCCCCAGAACAAGAGGACCAGCATTGTCTGGTCCTCTTACAGGCTGCATCCACGGCGGTGGCGCAGCCACCGTCGAGGGTGACAGACTGAGGGTCACAGAAGGTGAGGGTGGCCTCACAGGTGCAGTGCCATTGGAATTTGAAAGCCAGGATGGAAGCAAGGCCTGTGCAGTTGCAGGTTGATCAGTGTGCAGAAATGAGCTATTGGAAGTAGCCATAACAAATGATGGTGAAGGCCTTTCTTTCACTAGCTTCTCAGCAAAACTCTCAAGTATATGCTCGTACTTGCTGTCGTTAATTGGGTCAATGGTGCAGCTATTCCCTTTTGTTTCTCTTTGCTGCTTCTCCTTGAACACCTCCCACCACTTTCCTAACCTCTTGGCAGTGCGACCAGGGACTTGTGCTGCTATTTTCTTCCACTTGTTTCCGTGTGTTGCTTGAAGGTTGATCACAAGACGCTGCTCTTCCTCTGTAAGAGACCCTTTCTTAATGCCAGGCTTCAGGTAGTTCTTCCACCTTTCTAAGCATGACTTGGCATCCCTGTTGAGAGGTGTGTTCATGCGCTGAGACACGAGATTCCATTCTCTAGGACCATACTGTTTGACATATGCGCGTAGTAAGGCATCCTCTTCAGCTCTCCAACGTTGTCTATCCTTCATTTCCAAGTGCAAATCCCACAGCCAGTTGCTTGGAACTTGAAATCTTCATGATGTCTCTGCAAAATTCATGACAAGATTTGGCATCAATTCATCAGAGTTAAGAACAAAGTTGTAGGGGGAAAGGGTAGAACTTTGACAATTTCCAACCACATGTGCACAAATGTGCAAAAGTAACCAGACAATGCTGAATTCTTGTTATTACCATACAAATCTGGTAAATAAAGAAAAGACAAGATCATCTTCCATGAATATATAAAACTAAACACTAGCTTGTAGGTTTGAGAGTAGCTTAGCTTATACATTGATATTCAGTTAAGAACAGACAGAGAGAAAAAAGATCAAGCCATTTATAAAAACCAAAAAGTTGTAGTTTTTAAAAAAATACAATCTACCAAAAGACAAGAAACAAACCAACAAGAGTCTGCATCATTTTCTCTCTCACTGGTTACCGTGTATTGAAGCAAGGGAAATGTTCAAAAAAAGAGTTCACGTGACAATGCCAAATACATGTCAGAAAAAAAGAACGGAGACTAATATGCAATGAAGCATCTAACAGAAAGAAACAAACAATGCATACAACATATTTTGTAAGAGATCATGTGATAAGAGCAGAAATGCTCAAGGATCAATATACCTTCAACTTCAAAACAACAACTTTTTCCCCAGCCTAAGTACTATCAACAACAATACTATTCTTTAAGAACATCAGTTAGCAAATCTATAAAGCCATTCTTTAAGAACATACAATCAAGAACAATGAGTGAGAAAAAACTGCAGCAGTAGCTAACCACTCCCTTCCCCCCAAAAAAAATAAAAGAGATTTCAAGAGTAGTTTAGTGGTCATATCCCAATTTTTCAATTGCAGCTTTAGCTGATTATCCATACACACAAGCTTCGGATATACACATTGCACTTAACAGATCAAAAGGGAGACCCAAAGAGCGTTCAGAACATCAATTGAAGGCAGACACAAAGACACAAGACTAAACTTCAAAACTTCATGGTACTTAAAACAGAAAGTCAAAAAATCAAGATACAAATTCAGGAACTCCACCAAACAATCTGAAGCAGCACCAAAGTAAGGGCACATAAGCCAAAACATGCAACACGATATTGACTTTAACATCATAGCACACCAAGACAGCGAGGCAGAAGCTGAAAGGAGCCTCTCTGCACTTTCTCACTGGTTACTAATTCACACAAACCAAATCCTCAACCATGCATACACAGCACAAAGAACATAGCAAACCAACAAAACCTTTACAAACATCACCAAAAAATTTACCAAAAGCAACCCTTTTAAAGAAAACTCCAGAATCCAGTTAGCCACCACAACATAAAAACACAAGCTAGAAAACTTCTGAAAAAAAAAGGAACTTTTTCATACTAGGTAGCATAGCACCCCAGATGGTTCCTACAGCAGTTGAGTAAAAAGGAAGCACCCCAGATGGTTAAAAGCTAAAGAGATGAAGAGGTGCTCACTAGGGTCGGTGTGACTGACTAATGAGAGATAAGCTATGAGGTCTGGTCCATGAAACAGCGTCACAAGTTGAAGCAGTGGTGGGTTCTTAAAGCAGAGAGAAAGTGGAAACGGAGTGCACAGAGAGAGAGGCGTTGGGGGGTATTGATGTGTTGTGTAGTGGTCTGTGTTGGAGGCTTGGAGGAGTAAAGACAGAGAAGTGAAGTAAAATGGACCAGAGAGAGAGAGAAAAGCGTGATAAGACAAGACATTGAGAGAGACCCCACAGTGTGACAGAGAGAGCGAGAGAGGGTACGTCAGTTTCAGCGCCTAATATGCGAGAAAGAAACCAGAGGGCACGCGAATGATAAGGGACACACATCACATGATAGCTTCACCCATGCATTTAACCTACTTCTAATTACTAAGTCCCACATCGTTACACTTTTACTTATAAATTCTCTCACTAACATATTTAACTTAGATGTAACTAAGAAAATTACATCTCTAACGAACACATGAATTGTTTGATAAGGTTCTATGAGTTGTTTAAGAAAATTTTAAAGTTTGATTTTATTTCTATTATTAGAGTTCGATAATCCATATTAAGTGTAAAATCAAAGCAAATTATGCATTTTTTTTTGCAAATAAAAAGAAAGAACTGTGTGGATAATAAAATAGAAAATAAAATAAAAACATTTGTGGCTTCTGAAGTATTTTTCAAGAGAAAAGAAATGTAAAATGTTTAATTAATAGATTTATCTTGAAAGTAATAATAACATTATTATAGGTATTTTTTTTATTAGATATAACAGTTAGGAATTATGATTGAAGTGAAACATTTTACGGTACATAGCATTTATCTGTGCAAAATGTTGTCCCTGCACATCCATAAATAAAGATGACAGAAGAAAAAGGGTGCACACAGAACACTGCCAGCATTTGTTAAAACCAAAAAAAAATAAAATAGAGTGGCAGCATGTGCTTACCTCTTACAAGGAATTTGCCAGCGTAAGCATTACTGTGATTTTCAAAATAACGGCTCTTCAATAATCTTTTACCTTCTTCTTTCTATTTTTAAAAATATATTTAATTAAGTTCTTAATTTTTTTTAAACGGTCTACAGTAGAGGTGCAAATGGTGAATAGGATGAGATGACAGCTTACTCAAATAGGAATGAAATAAATTACAAATAATCCAACTTTAGGATCACAAAAGAATCACATGGTAAGCTAAATACTCATGTTTGTAGTAATTATTTTATTAATTAAAGTACATATTACTTTTATTGTTAGTTAGTCATTTATTAATATTTATATATTAGATTGATTATATAACATTTTAAGACAAGTAAATTTATTTTATCATTATATTAAGACAGGACACACTGTTAATGGATTATTAGTTAAATTAATTTGAAGTTATTATCATTAGAATAACGAGACAAAATAATTATCAAATTTATTATAGTTACACAAAGATTTCTCAACTTAGTTTTAATTTATATAAATTGAAGATATTTTTTTTATAGTTGTTATAATTAAGAATTTAAGTGAGTTGTAAGCCTTTGAATAAGAATGAGAAATATGAATAATATATTTGAAAAAAAAATACAAACTCATTATTCTACATTTTAGACTAAATATGGTATTTTGATCTTTTATATGAGTTATTCATAGTTTATTTGTGTTAAAAAAATCAACTTTAGAATCATAATGAGAATTACATGCCAAGATACATATTTATATGTTTGTAGTACTCATTTTATTGATTAGATTAAATATTATTTTTGTTTCCTGTTACTCTTTGGTTTCATTTGTCTAGTCATTTATAATGAGGTATATATATTAAATTATATAACATTTCAACATGAATCAAATTTATTTTATCATTATATTAAGATAAGACAAAACAAAATTTTAGTTAAAACAATTTAAAGCAATTACAACTAAAATAATGAGACAAAATAATTGTGATATTCACCATGATCACTCAAATATTTATTAACCTTGGTTTTAATTTATATGAATGGAAGAGATTTGATCACTCAAATATTTATTAACCTTGGTTTTAATTTATATGAATGGAAGAGATTTGTTGAAATTGTTATGATAGAAGAATTTAAGTGCGGGTTAGAAGTTTTAAATAAGAATGAGCAATATGAGTAATATATAAGGAAAATAAAACACAAACTTATTATTCTAAAATTTTGAATTAGATATGGTGTCAAATTTTGAATTAGATATGATGTCTTAGTCTTTTGTATGAGTTACTCATAATCTTTTATGAGTTATTGGATTGGTGAATCATCAAGTAAAAATCAATTTTAAAGATAAAGATAGATAAGTACACAAACTCTTTAAGCTTGAAATTTAAGTAGGTGTATATTTTTAATGAGTAGGTGGACAATTAGTTTTCAATTTTAAAGTGTTTAATAAATTTAACTTATTATAATCATGGTCATTTTATGGAGTAGGAACCTTTTATGATCATTTTAATGAAAAGAAACCTTTTATAACTATTTCAATGCTTATCTTTATAAATTTGTATTTATCAGGAATTACTAGAGAATGTGTTTTTAATGCTCACAGTTGTGTTTTTAATGTCATTTATGAAGGGTATTGATGATTTTGAACCACTAGGTTTGTGTGATATACACTTCATTAGCCCAACATGTAACCCTAGGAAGTAACATGTCAACTATTTTAAAGGCTTTTGTCCATCTTTTTGCATTTACACTTTCTTTGATATTTCACTAAAGATTACTTTGATTTTGTGTGCTTTTTAATAAGTTTTTCCTTTTTTTTCATCATTCTTTAGTTATCTTTTCCATCATTACTTACGCCTTTTTTTTTCACTGTGTCTTCCTATTTCTTCTTTATTTTTTTATTATGGTGGTAACCCCTTAAATAATAGGGAGATTGTTGACATTGGAGAAGAATCCTTCTCTAAAAGTCATCTTGACTCATTTTTCCTAGAGGGTTATATGGTGGAGGAAACATTTCCTCTCCTTATTTATATTGTTGTAGTGATGATGGTTGTTTCGCCTTTAGTGTAGACAGTCATTGTACAGCCTAACACTAGTAGAAAAATAGGCTTTAACGTCTACTTTTTATGACGGTTAAAGAGGTAAACGATGTAGTCAGAAATGCGGTAGCATTTTTGTAAATAAATGAACAATCCCACGTCGGTTGGAACAAACAACCGTCATTGACCTATTTATAAAAAAGAAAAATTCAAATTTTTAAAAGTTGTAAGAGGTGCGTGAATCCCACGTTCGTTAAGAGGCCATAAGTGACATGGGATTGTTGTCTACTACGTCGGCTAAGGCCTCATAACCGACATGGTGCATACTGTATGACAAATTGGGAAAATTGGGGAAAAAGGGTAAAATTAGGGCATACACCACGTCGGTTCTGGGCTTTGTAACCGACGTGGTGTGTTAACAGTAATTTTTTTTAAATTTCAGGGCATGCACCACGTCGGTTGGGAGGCCAGAACCGACGTGGTGCATCTATTTTATTTCAAACGCGCCTTTTTTTCTTCACTTTTCTTCTTCTCCGCTGTGCGTGTACTCTTCCAAGCACTGTTCCGGCGTCTTCTCCTGCACTTTTCGACCTCCATTTGCACCTCATTCTACTCTATTTTGCTTCCCCTTGTTCGCATTTTTGAGAGCTTCGATTTGAAAGGTTCTATTTTCGATTTCAAGTCCGTTGGTGCTTCGTTTGGTTTGAAGCGGTACACCATTCTTTCTCTTCCATTTTCTTTTGCTTTTACTGATATTGTTATTGTATTGAGCATTTGTTTGTGCTTTGTGGTTTTGGTAGGGTTCGTTTGGCCGATTTGGGTTTGTTTGTGTTGTTGGTTTTGGCATCACCACTACGCTACAAGAGGTGTGTTTTTATCTTCTTTGAAATGGAAGAACAATATGTTTTGAATGTTTATCTATATCATTAGAATGCTTATTCAAATTAAAATGTTTTGGGAGAATGTTTGATGTATGTTTTTGGAGAATGTTTAACTATATGTTGAATGTTTGATTTATGTTTTATAATTTATTTGAGCATTGTTTTATAATTGAAATGCTTGTATAATTAGAATGCTTAAATGGCCTTTGTGTATAATTTAATATAGGAGAAACGCGTTTGGGTACTGAGTTCGGGGATGTTCGATCCCCGGCAATTTTTTATTTAATCTTACTCATTGAGTTTTGTTTCTGGAAACCTTTCACTACTCGTAGTGATGGATCGAAGTTGGATAAATGCAAGTCGAATAAGTGATGTGTATGAGAAAGGTGTTGAAGATTTTTTGGAATTTGTTAGACGTAATGGAGCAGCAATAAATGGAAGATATTATTGTCCGTGTGTGAAGTGTGTGAATTTAATAAGACTAGATATTGAGTTGATACGAGAGCATGTTCTTTGTGATGGTTTCTTGAAGAACTATACAACGTGAACTATACAACGTGGGTTTTCTCTTCACCACATCGTTTTTGGGACAAAACCGACGTGGTGTAACTCCTTAAAATAATTATAATATTAATCACCACGTCGGTTTTGGTTTTCTTAACCGACGTAGTGAGTTCAATCACTACGTCGGATGTTAAACCGACGTCTGATTCAACGTCTCCTGGGTCAACGTCAGGTCGAAAACTGACGAAAAAAGCCTTTTAGAATCGACGACGAAGGCTATTTTTCTACTAGGGTGGAATCAAAAACTATCACTAAAGATGTCAATGAAATGGTTGGGCTAAGCATTGTTAGGGTAGACAAAAAGATAAGTTTCCTTATACTTGATCTTGAGGACTCATGGGTACTCAAAGAAGTTTCCTTTTATGCGTTTAAGTATACGTTTAGAGATCCTATTAAGGAATTTCATAAGTCCTTTAACATATGAAACAAATGATGATGTTTAGGTTCATAATGACTAAGGTATGTTATGATGATGATATGGTATATGAAAATCCCTCATGAACGGTATTGACTTTACATATGTATATGAGTGATTCCTTAAAGAACTCAACATCTTTCTTCATCTTTCCAAGTGAAAGTGTCGGATGTCGACTATCATGAACGTGACTTCTTCTAAAAGTCTTTTAAATTCTTTGCCAATATATCTTTTCATTATCCCAACTTTAAACAAATTTATGTTTTAAGATGAACTGAAACATGATTTCGAAGTTGGTTGAGTATCTCTAAACGATGTCCAATATGACCTTTTTTTTACCATTTATACTTTGTCCTTCAAGAATTTTAAGTATAGATTCGTTAAGACTAAATTTTCACCCAAGGATGTTAAATATTTTGGTACTCTATCCCAACTACACTTCTTAGTTTCCTTTTATCGGGAGAGGCAAGATAAATTCAAATTTATGGCTCAATACTTACTTCGTGTCGAGGAGGATAAATATTGAGATAATTAAAGGTTTTCCTCGTCTAATAAGCAACAACAATCTATCTAGGATGTCTCACACCGAAAATTGTGTAGTACAATTTTAGATAAATTTGTTCTATTTAACATCGAATGTCTTCCTTTCTTATTCTTTTGTACCACATTTTATTTTTGTTACGTATGTATTATGGTAAAATTTTGATTATGCATTACTTGTTCATAGTAAATCATGTCATAAATGTAGATTGAAGTTTAATAATATTTTAATCGAATTATGTGTTTTTTGTGTTTAATAATAAATTAAAGTGTGTTATCTTTTTTTTATTTCCTTTAATGATAGTTTTTTTTTTCTTGTTTGTGTGGTGTTTGTATAATAAACAATTTTGTTGCAGAGTGAAATTCTTTTAACAAAATGCTTAAAATAATAATGATAATTAGTAAATAAAAACTTGAATAAGTGTTTTCTTTAATATTGATATGCATTTATAAACTTTTTGAACCGTAATAATAAAGTTAAATAATATATATATATATATATATATATATATATATATATAATATTATATTTATTAAATAATAATTGATTATTAATTTTTAATTCTAAGTTAATTGAATAACCAGCCAACAACTGTAATTCCTTTCAATGTTCTTAATAATTAAAATTTCTTTAAATTTGAATATTTCAAAAGTGAATAAATACATTTTATAACATCAAAATTTTTAAATATTATGAGAAATAAATTATTTGGCTATAATATTCCTAGGAATATAATTCTGAAAATATAATATAATTTTATAAAAAAAAAGCATCCTTAAGGTTATGTTAGAATTATTATTTCCAAAAAAATATATATATAAATATTTGCAACAAAATAATTTTTTTTTATCAAATACTTTGAATATAACACTACATTTTTTTTAACGTACTTAGACATAAAATATTTTTTTTAAATGCTTAATTAGTCGTTTATATAAAATTTGAATGCCTATTGTTTTACACAATTAAATTTTACTTACATAAAAAAATTGTATAATGGAGACGTTAAGTATTTATGTTTTGTATAACTTACATGCAATCAAGATTAAAGGAGAAATAAGAAAAGAGGGTTAAACACATAAAACGATTTCACAGACATAACATAAGAAAAAGAACGAGAAGATAACACACAGATTTTGCAATAGGTTACCTTTTAAATTGAGTTGCATTCATTTCCTTCTACAGTACATAAAATCATTAATTGATTTTGGCTACAAATATTCTTTATATCTCTTGAAGCAATATAATAATAATATTAATCTTATACTTAATAATTATTTAACTCAAGTATTATTTTTTTTACTAAGAGTTTGTTTGAATTAGAAAATGAATTTGAAATAGTGAATTTGAGTTGATTTGAGATGAAAGTGTGAGAAAAATTAAGTTGTTTGGATTAAGGAAAAGATAGTGAGATTTGAGTAAAAAGTTTATAAAAGTTTGTGGATGATGTGATGTGTGTAATTGATAAAATATTTTTTAATAAATAAAATTATAGTTAAAATTAATTTAAAATTAAATATAATTAATTTGTTAAGTGTGATTAATAAATTATTATTATTTTAATTATTGAAATTACAAGATTATTAATTATTTTAAAATAAAAATTAAATTATTATTATTATTAATATTATTTTATAAATTTATTATTAATATTTTATTATTATCATTTTATAATTTTATTCAATTTATTAATAATAATTATTATTATAATATATTATATAATTAATTATATTTATTTTATTATAATATAAATACAAATATTAATAAATTAAATATATAAGAAATGTAATCAAATTTCATTCATCCCGCCCATCTTCACTGTTTTGCGAAAAAATACTATTACAATAATTGTTCTCAAATTCAATTTTTAAATAATATTTTATTTCTTAAAATATAAACTTTCATTGAAAACAGTATTTTAGTATGAAACCGTCTTAAGAAGTAAAAGAGTGCTTAATTCCTGAAGAGTCACTACAAAGTAATTTATAACCATGATTTAAGAAAAAATATACTTCAATGAGAAAAAGATCAATATCAAAAAAGGATTAATAAAGAGCTAATTAGTTGAAGAGAAGATTAAAAAGACTAGATTAGATAAATCCACCTTAACTGTAAAAATAAACAGTTTTTTTTTTTCATTTTCTATAATTTTTGAAAGCTAAAATAATTATTTGGCTACTAAAACTATTTGTAATGTTTGTTTACTGGCCTGTAACCAAACACACCACAAAGCTTCTTTTGAAAGCTATTCACTTTTTACCAGAGTATTATAAGTAAATTGTTTAGCTATTTTTTTTTTATTTCAATCTTGTTTGATAATGGTGATAAATATGAAAAGACCAAAAATAATCTAAATGCATTAAATTTATCTTATATTACATTATTTTAATTTTATTTTTTAAATTTATCAATTAACGTAGATTTCATTTATTGAATTTGAATTTTTTATTTGGAGAAATAATTTTAATTACTATCAAATAAAAAATTATGTAAATATAATTTTTTATTAATTTAAAAATATCAATATTAATGCTTTTATCGATTTTAATTGATATTTTCTTTTATCAAAGTTCATCAAGATTTCTGAAATTGATATTGACGAAACATTCTCTCTTTATTGACGGCAACCAAAATTGTTTTTGATTGATATCGACCGTGATAATCAAGTTAACATTGATTAAAGTTATTTGTAGGACATTATTTATTGAATTTTTTTCAATTTTTTAATTGATGTCAATTGAAAAATTTCCTTGATTGATATTAAGAAATAAATGTTTCTTTTAATTTGTAAATAAAAATAATATCTAATTTGTGGCGATTAATTGTAACTGCAATTCAAGCAAACTATAGGTTTAATTAATATTTTTTCTATCCTATAGGTTTGTCATAAATTTTGTTATTAAACTTTTTATTTTTTTTCTATTGTAACATATAAGTTAAAAGAAGTAAAAGTGTTGTAATAATAAGTGAATTAATAAATAGACTAGTTAAATTTTATATTAGTGATCAAGAGATACTTAATCATCATGAGTCTCTTTCTTTTAAATTTAAATGATGTCACACATTGAAAGAAGAATTAAATTAAAGTTTTGCTATGAAATAACATCATCAAGAGAGAGGATGGCAAGAAGTTTTTGGATTCAAGAAGCTTGAATGAGAGGTTGTTGATAGTGGTAGTGGTCTATATCTTTTCACCAACTCCTATGTGAAAAGCATGAAATTTGACATTTTTTTGTTTATTATATCATGTAACAATTCCAATAAATTATTCATTTCATTGGTTGTAAATTTCTAGTGAGAATCGATCTGTCTATATGAGTTAGTTTTTAAATTTATTTCCATAATACCAAATTTTAAATTACATAAAAATAATCTCACCTATTTAGTTTATTTCAAATATTTTAATTTTTTTCACCATTTTCACTTATCTAAACTAGATGAAATAAAAAATAGTTCAATACATTTATCTTAAATTTGCTTTCAAAATTTCATAATACTAAAGACATTTAAACACATTAAATTTTTCTCATTTTAAACTATTTTATTTTTTAAATAAGGTATTTTAAATCTGCTATTTTTTAATTTTTTTTCCATATTTTAATTACTATAAAATACAAAAAAATTAATTAAATATAAAAGTTGTTAATAATTGAAAAAATATCAATATTAATGTTTTTTAATCCATCTTGATTGATGTTTTTTTTAAAGTTTATCAATATTATTTTATTGACGAAATCTTTTCTTGATTGATGTTAAACAAGATTGTTTTTTATTGATGTTGATCAAAATTACTTTTCCAACATTGTTGATTTGAAATATTTTCTAACTTTTTTTTGTTGATGTAAGCTGAAAATTTTTCTTAATTGACATTAGCTATAAACACTCATGGTTAATGTTAATTGAAAGCTTTTTGGTCAACATTAAAAAAAACTTTAACATATTATTGACAAAAAATAATGTTAATATTGATTATAACAAAAAATAAACACAAAAAAATAAATAAGCATCTCAGAAATTAATTAAATTTTTTTAATTCAAATTAAAAAAAAACAGTCTTCTCTTAGTCTAAAAAGTCTTAACTAATATTTAACTAGAAATAATTGTGATTTACAATAATAATAAAATAATCATAACAATTTAAAATAAAAATAATTCTATAAATACCAATAAAAAATATTAATTTACAGCAAAAAAGACATTCATTTTAACAATATTTTAATCTTAATTAAATCAAAACAAAATTAAACTAACCAGAAAATGAAAATTTTGAAACTTTTATTTTTTAAATGAAATTTGAAATTATTCAATTATAAATAATTTAATTACTTGGATAAAATTTTAAAATTTCTTATTTAATTTATATATTTGATATATTATAAAATATTCTAAACTTTTCACAAAAATGAATTAAATTTTTAAAATTATCCATCTTAAATACTCGAAAATGAGATGTATTCAACTGAGTAGTGACTAGTCACCGCTGCCACCCTTTTCTGCATTATACTCAACAAATTAAGTCCAATTTACTCTACAAAATTAGTGCACGTAATTTTTGTTATACGGCAATGATATGCAGTTTCCATTGAATGGTTTATCGTGTATAATATTTAAAAAGGTGTAGTTGTGTAAAATGAATTTATCATATAATTTTTAAAATGAATTCAATTATAGAAATTCTTTTTGAGTTCTGTTTTTTTTCTCTTATTTTTTTTTTCTAAAATTAAAACGTTGGAAAAGAAAAGAGAAAGGGTGGGTGTGAAATGGAGGAGGAGGAGAGAGGAAGAGAAAGTTGGAATTGGACAAGACATGGATCTACTACCTACTTTGTACGAAGAAAGGCAAAATACCTGTACCTCACTCTACCCTTGCTTTCAGTGTTCAATATTTCTTTTCTTTTAACTTCTTTTTCTTCCTTCTCTTCTTCCTCTTCTTCACCCCAACAAATCTTCTACAATTTGAGCTGGGAATTTGGATTTAAGCCTTTTAACTGTTCGTATAATCTGCCGTTAATGTGATTATAACTTTTTTCTTTTCAATTTTAGATATTTTTTAATCTTGATTTGCATAACGTAAAAATAATATCTAATCTATGGGAATTATTTGTAAGCCAATTCAAGTATACTATAGGTTTAATTGTTTTTTTTTTTTGTTTTTTCTATCCCTTAGCTTTTACATAAATTTTGGTATTAAACTTTCTATTTTTATTTTAACGTATAAGTTAAAAAGAAGTAATTGTATTTTACCAATAAGTAAACAGAAAAAATCACATAACTAATAAAATATAAGTTAAATTTTATATTCACTACAAAAAAAAATCGATTTACCTACGAGTAATCAGACATTACGGGTCAAAATTTGTAGGTAATGAGAAATTTGTAGGCAACGAGGTCGCAGGTAAATTTCTCACTAAATCCAGGACTTTTGAATGTTGATGGGAACCTTTAACCACTACGCCAAACAATCTATATGATAATATTATGATTATTATTATTCTTATTATGATTATATTTATAATTATGATTATGATTATTAATATTATTATTATCATTAATAATAATATTATTATTTTTATTATTATCATTTTTATTAATCCGTGGGTAATGCCGAATTTACTTACGGATACAGATCCGTGAGTAATAATCCGTGGGTAAATCGAATTTTTCTTGTAGTGATTATTTATTATATTATACTTAATCATCATTAATCTATTTTTGTTAAATTTAAATGATCTTTGAATTTTTTTAAGATCCTTTCATGAAATCTTGACATACATAATCTCAAACACTTTTATTTAAATTTAGATTTTTTAAAAATCGGACTCATATATTAACATTCAAACGTTAACTTCTAGATCTTTAAATTCATCATCTTTATCATATCCTATATTTTCTTGATGACAACTTTTAGAATAATTACTAGAACCTCACTCAATATGAAACAAAAATTGTTGAAGATGGACATGAACCGTTGTTGAAAGGTAGCTTTAAGAATAGGGAAGATGACCTTATAGAAGAGTATTAAGACACTAAGAGGTAAGGAAGTTGATGCATGTAAGTTAATATCGAGAAGCCATGTGTCAAAAAGGAAAATAGAAGTTTTGTTATGAACAACATCGTAGTGAGGTGGACAAGATTTTTGGATTCAAGAAGCTTAAGGGAGAGGTTGGTGGTGGTGACGATGGTCTATATTTCTCCACTAACTACTTTGTGAAAGTCTAGAATGTTGATGTTTCCACCACAACGTAAAAAAGATATGTGCATATAAAATTTGAAAACCTTGTGACATGCACATAGAGGGGTTTCATCAACACCACTATTGCATTTCCTACACCGCATCAACACTTTGGGAGAACAAGACCTCCATAGACCTCATCCCTTTTGATTATGCACTCACCTTTTTAACCCTAATTGCGTTGCATATTCAATTGTCTAAATTTGGCAAAACACTCATGCACCTTATCTTGAACCCAATCCAACTCACAATCATAGCATAAAGAGTAAAAAAAAATAATAAGAAAGATTGAATTTACCTCTACACACCATTTTGGTAGAAGAGAATCCTTATAGAATGGTCATCACAAAGAAAGAACACAAAAGAGAAGAACTGAAATGGAACATTTTAATGAAAATGTAAAAAGCTTTAGAAGGAGATTGAAAAAAGTTTTAAAAATTTTCGTAAAGAGTTTTCAAAAACAAATATGGGTAAGCGAACTGTAAACAACGTCTACCAGTTCAAAAACATTTTAAAAATCTATTCAAGAATAATTAAAAGGTCATTGTACACATGTAATAAAAAGCATAATGGAGATTTATTTTGTATTAGTTCACTTAACTTGTAGTATATTGAATACTCCTTTTATAATTGTTAAAAAAATTTACAATAATTAAAAATTACACAAATATTTTCCTTACCACCTCTGACTTACATTAATAATAATAAAAAAAAGAATCACTCATGGATATCACCTTTATCTCCTTCTAAAATAAGAAGGAAAAAAACACAAGTTTTTGTTTATACTAAGTCACTTTTGGTTTTCATGATTATTGTTCAAATTATTACTCTTGACTATAAAAATATAGAAGTGTTTGAAGTACAGAGGTTCAACTCTTAAAGTGAAAAGATTTACAATTATCACTTGCTAAACTATCATTTGATAAGATTGTATCTAAGAATTTCTTTTTACATAGATTTTTCACTATGGATCATGCAAAGCATTTGTTTGTAAAGTATGTTCATTGATTTTATGAATGGAAAAGCTCAACTATTTATAGGCTTTGAAAAATGATCGTTACTAGATAACATGTTGTTCCTTTATTCATGAGTTAGAGCTTTTTGCAAAGAGCAGACATCTTTACACTGGCATTTTACATATTAAATTCCATTTCTTGTGTGTAGTTAAACTTTTTTTTATTATGTTTTTCCAGAATTGATATAACCATTTTCAACATACATGTATAAAGTCTTTTGATTGTAAGGTGTATTGTTGTGTTAGTATCCTTTGAAAAGTGTGTAGTCAAATATGTTAGCATAAGAAGATATAATGAATTCAAAAAGATTTCATGTCTTGTATGTTGCAGATCGTGATTTATATTTCTTATATTTAAATATGTCTTGTAGTACTTGCTCAAAGTATATATGACTAGACAATCTTGTCTAATGAGTATACCTTGGTAGATTATTTTTTATCTTGATCATATACCAGTTGAAATTTTTTAGTCCATCAAAACTTAATATTATTTGTTATGATCAAAATACTAGGAACAATAAAATTTTATAATGATTGAAGTGGGTAGTTGGATTAGATTGTTGAGAACAAGTTTAACAATCTCCTTAATGACAAATAATATTAGTTTTGTTGTAACAATATGTGCTATTGTTTAGGCTATTTGTTTATAACTTTTCAAAACATTTTTTTTCTTTAGTGTATATGGATGATGAAAAGATCAAAACAAATATGATTTGTCTTCAAGGTTGATATCTTCAATAACATTTACTATAAATATTGGTACAAACTCTATAACAATTATTACAAATTTAGTGAAAATAACTTATCAATTTTTTCTCAAACCTCAATCGTCCTAATTAATTACCTTTTGTATGACATTCTTAAAATGAATACAATTATTAGTTTAGTGTCCATAAATATTATGATATTTAAATATTTCTTCCATTTATTTTGTTCTAAGGAAGTATTTTATGATTGACACTTAATTTAATTGTCTTTTAATAAGATATTGAATATTTTATCAGCTTTTAACATGTCAAAAGCATAAATTTGATTACTCATTTTATCTTTGACTTTACTTTGTTGTAATAATTTACATACAGAAGGACATATTCATTATTACCTTCATAAATTTCATATTCTCACTTTTTCATTTCACCAAATTCCTTATTAATTATTGAAGTTTTCACTTAAGTCACTTAATCTTTCTTTGTCCAATTTTATTTTTCAATTGTTCTCACTTTATCTCCTAATTATGCCATGTCCCTTAAAAAGGTTGATTTAACAATTTTTTCCTTATGAAAACTTTTAACCTTGTTGTAACCTTGTGAACTACTTATGCCTAGGGATTTAAGTGAAACATATTGATTTTAATTGTCTAAGTTGGTTTAGAAAATCATCAATGGTTTAACTATTATATATTTTTATGTTCTTTAAATCAATTAAACTTACTTAAGCCTTACCTCTAAAGAATTGTTCTTGAAAATTCCTTTCTAATTGAGTCCAAATATATATTGAACTTGGAGGTAATTTGGTAAACCAAGTAAACACATTTTTGTCAACTTGAGAAGCATTTCATCTTTAAGTTCCCATTGAGTGTTATATTCTCTCACTAAATTTGGTATCAAGTTGTATGTTCTATCATCAAGTCTCTCATTTCTCCATAAAATTAGTGAGTTTGAGTATTTCATAACTCCTTGGTAACTCAACCCCTGAGACAAAATTTGGAAATGGATATACAAAATAAGGTTTATTTAAATATCCTATTCTTATCCCTTTCTGACTTATCAAATGTTCTATTATTTTATTCATTTGAGGATTATTTTGATTTGGAAACATATGGTTATTTCCTTTATCATTATCCACCGTTTTTGCATAATTCCTTATTTGATGTAATATTTAGTCTACATTTTATCCTCTCCTTGTTATGTATGAGTTTTAATTTGGTTATAATATTGATGATTATTATGTACTTGTTCATTATAATAATTTTCATTTTGAGTTAATTTAGCATCCTCTCTTTAGGCAATTTGATTAATACGACAATAAAAAATTATCATTAGCGGTTTGCACCAATGAATTTAAATTCAATTTATATGTTGAGACAAAAATGTTGACATTGATTCCTAATTAATTCCAAATAACTATTTGATATTCTAATACTCACATTCTGAAGTTCTAAATATTAAGACATACGAGGAATCTATATCTATGCCTAATTGATTTGACTCAATACTTTGCTGATTTCTCATATTACAATTTGATGTAGGTTGTCATGGTGGACATTTGTGTGAATTTGGTGTAGGTCATCATAGTGTCATTTTCTATGAGTATCTTTCATTAACATGTGTTTCTCATAATTTTTATTTCTAAATATTGACTTCTCTTCCTAAACTATGTGATTTACATTAAATATTGAAATTGTGGTAAACTATATATGTGACTTGATTTGGTGGAAATGTCTTGGTAGTTGCCCTAATGGCCATATTGGACACAACAATTACACTTCACACTTATATATTTGATTTTGGTCTTACACTTGAATATTGTCACATTTGAAGTAACACTAATACTTGTAGCATTCACATTATAATTTTTTAATTTTGATAAATTGAGATTATGATCATCTCACTCTATAATTTGTACAAATTCAAATACACAATTTAAAACATTTAAAACTAGCCAAAAAGTGTTTACAAAAATTTGTAAAATACACCAAGTTTCATTGGGCGTGCGAATTTGTTTTTTTTTTTCAAATTTAACCATTAAAGTTTATATTATTTCAATGAAAACAAATAAAACTTCATTTAGGATTCTTTTTATTTGTGGGAGCAATCTAGTAAATTTTTACTTTTAAATACATTGAATTAACTTTATATATATATATATATATATATATATATATATATATATTTATTTTTATAAAAATATATTAATTTTTTTAAAAATATTGAAAATATTTATAAAATAAGTTTGATTTTTAAAATACATAACTATGTAAATTTCATTCATTTTATTAGAATGATAAGAATAAAAAAAAATCTTAAAAACGAAGTTATATGGAAAGACATAAAAAAACCAATGAAATTAGAAATTAGAGAAAATATTTATATAATATGAACATAAGATATAATAACTTGAAAGGAACTGAGAAGAAGGATTAAAATAATACGAGAAATATGAAGAATAATGAAAACAAATTATTAGAAATAGAATATAAATTTAACTAGAAAAAATAATGACATTGAAAAACGCCAACACAAACATTTTTACTCCTTTTATCGTTTTCATTTTTAGTGTTTCAGAGAATTAGTAAAAAAACGTTTTACCACCTAGTTACAAAATAATTTTTTCATATATAATTTGTCGTAAAACAATTATTTAATTTATTCTAACAAGTACACAACATCTATATTATATTTGTCGAAATATATCTGTCGGAAGCACACTTAGTATTGTGGTGCTATTCATGCAGAGACACATCTGTCTATTAAATTCTCTTAAAAATGATTCTTATTGTAATTTGACTTCTTCTCATGTGTTTATATCTATCTATCATTTATTTCTTTCACTAACTATATATAATACTCAAGTCTGTAAATGATTATCAGCTAATTAGTAAATACTTTAAAATAGGTTGGATAAAGTGTGACGTGGCTCTTTCTTTTTTGACACATATCATACAAAGAAAAAAAAATTCTTTGTTAAACACCATATTTGATACCTAGATGATGATGAATGATAGAGACTACTTTATGTAAAGTATTTGTCAATTTCTTTGCAATTTGATGGAAAAGTTGCTGTCAAATTTCACATTATTTTGAATCTTCATTTTCACTTTTTTATTCTTGTACTTCTCTCTTACTTGTCGTTGATCATTATTCAGTTGACTTGGTCAATATGTATATGCAATGAAACTTTGCATGCTTAAAATTTCTAATTGTCCAAATTTATTTTATTCTCTAAAAAATGTTGTTTGTTTGAAATATTTTATTCTTACACTTACATTATTCAATAACTTGCAATAACTTATTTCTAATAAATTATTAAATATTTTACACACATTAAAAATTAAAACTTATTATAATTTATAAATATGGAATACATAAATATTCTCTTTTCATTATTTTTAATTGTGTTATGATAACTTTAATTTATAGTGTAATAAAAGTTATGTTTGGTGACAAAAATTTATACTTTAAATTTTCCTAACTCTAGGAATATATTTATACTATAATAGAAGCTAGCGTTTCACTTTATAACATCAATTTCATTACATTACTTTTAATTGTGTTATGACAACTTTAATTTATACTATAATAAAAGTTATGTTTGGTAAACAAAAAATTATACTTTAAATTTTTCTAACTTTAGGAATACATTTATACTATAATAGAAGATAGCGTTTCACTTTATAAGATCAATTTCTATACAAAATAGATAAAAAAATTATTTCTTTTTTCAAATATTTTTTTTTCTTTTTTATTGTTCTTTCAAGTTACCACTCTACATCAACATGTAAAAATAAATATTGTTAGACACAAAAACAAAAATATTTTACAGTGAGCAAAAGTTATAACCACCAAACACATTCCAATTTTTTTCTAAAGACAAAATAAAATAACAATTTATTAAAGACTACAAATATTTAATCATCTTGTATCTTTATTTATTTATTCATAAATATAATTTTTTTTTCTGAATACATAATAATAATAATAATAATAATAATAATAATAATAATAATAATAATAATAATAATAATAATAATAATAATAATAATAATAATAATAATAATAATAATTTCCATGTAACACTGAATGACGTTAAGTTTGGTTAATTGACCTACAAATTAAATATTATTATATTGTAAATCCACACATGTGTGCCCAAATCACTATTAATAATACGATTCTTTTACAAAAGTGGTACAGATTTACCTCTTAATTATAGATATGGGCAGATTTTAAAAAAATTATGTAATTGGATAAGCTGTGATTGGGGTACGTTTTAGGATGAAGAAGTTGTACTTGATAGCACGACCTCAGTATGCAATATTTCTTTTTGTCTTATACAAAGTCATGTGTGTGGAAACGATTTTTTGAAGTTTTTTTTGGATAATCAGAAGTCGTGCTAGGAAGCAAGACTTCTACATTATTATTTTTTTGAAAAAAAAAAACTCACAATTACACTTCATTATGATTTATGATTTTTTTTCGTTGTACGAAATGTTCATGCAATATTATTTTTATATTGCTTTGTCAGTCTAGTATGAGAATAGACAACCTTCAAAAATTACATTGCATGTAGTAAAATGACATCATGCATGGTGGGAACAGTATCTTACAATTTTCCAATACAATAGAATTGAACACACTAAAAATAGAAAAAGAAAATATATTCTGAACAATAATTAAACACCTATAAAATATATGAAAAATTTCCTCTTATTTTATTATATTTTTGAAGTGCTCTGTCCAGTTCACAACTTTCTCTGCTATAGATCTAGAAAAAGACGTGCAGGGGTTTGTCAGTTCATGTTCAAATCCTTAAGAAAATTAAATAAATAAATGAAAGACTTAACAAAATATTACAGCAAAGATTAAAGAACGCATTTTATTTTTTTAATTTTTGAACATGAACTGACAGACTCCTTCATGCCTTTTTTCTAGGATCTAAGCAGAGGAAGTTGCGATCTGGACAGAGCACTTAAAAAATATAATAAAATAAGAAAAAATTGTTCATATATTTTATGAGTGTTTAATTATTGTTCAGAATATACTTTCTTTTTCTATTTTTTCAGTGTGTTCAATCCTATTGTATTGTACAATTGTAAGGTAGTGTTCCCTTCATGCATGACGTCATTTTGCTATATATAATGTAATTTTTGAAGGATATCTGTTCCCGTACTAGACTGACAAAGCAAGATAAAATAATATTGCATGAACATTTCGTACAATGAGAAAAAATACATAAATCATAATAAAATGTAACCGTAAAGGTTTTTTTTTTAAGAAAAAAAATTAATGTAAAAATCGTGCTTCCTAGCATGACTTTTATCCAGAAAAAACTCCAAAAAGCTGTTTACCATTTTGTATAAAACAAAAAGAAAATTGTTGCGTACTGAGATCGTTATATTAGGTACGACTTCTTCATCCTAAAACATATATCCAGATACGACTTATCCAATTGTATAATTTTTTTTTAAATCTACACATACATATAATTTGCAGAATTTCTAAATTGCAGAATTTATTGGGAAGATTCTAGCTAATCTTTGTCACAAATCTCATAGTTCTTTTTTAATCATCAAAACGTGAACACACATGTGTGCATATCATTTCAATCTTCACTCTAACATTCATCTTTCCAAACCCCATCATCATAATTCAATCATCATCAAATTTCCAAACTTTCATACGTTTTTATAAAAATGTGTTAGAAAGAATCATAATGAGATCTTTGTCCACAAACTCAACAATTTTGTTACCAATTTATCTCGAATCCATTGCTTCAAAAATTTTCTAAAAGATTTTGGAGTGATTTATATTAATTAGCCAAAAATTTGATGGTTAACTAATAACTGAAATTGTTAAATTATATCAAAATCTTTGCACCACCATAGATTTAGTTAAAAGAATAGACAAATAAAATGATAAGTCTTAATTTTATGAATTGTTTTTTGAAATTGAACTCGTGGTGAATTGAATTAATTCACTTCAAAAATAATCTAACTGTAAAGATAATATTATATAAATTTTAATTATTTAATTTATTATATATTAAGCATTTTTTAAAATTTTTTGAAAAGTTAGAATTGATGAAAAAAATATAAAACTTTTAAAATTTTATTATAAGATGAGTCAAAATAGGTATTTATAACAAGAGTAAAAAAATAGACTAAATACAAACACGGGCTATGTCAATTTGATATTCATACCAATAAAAGAAATTTCTTTAATAGTTTCTTATTATCATTTAAGTAAAAATATAAAAAAGATATCTTTTACTAAAAATGGATATTTAAATTGAAGTAAACATACTCTACGGGAAAATAAAATGATAGACTATATATAAAGTTATAAAAATAATTTTTTAAAATAATTATTTTAATTTAGAGTAGGTTGTCCCAATTCATACGTGAATTGATCCAACTAAATTTAAAATCAGACAAGACAAATCTATTTATAAGATGAATCAAAACAAATTAAGTATTTATAAGGCAAGTAAAAGTAAACTAAACACAAAGATAGACTACATTAATTTCATATTCATAGTAATAACTTAAGATTTCTTTAATAGTTCTTTTATTATCATGCAAGTCAAAAATAGAACAAAGACATTTTTAGTAAAAGGATGGATATTTAAATCGAAGCAAACTGTATTTTTACCGTAAAATATAAAGTATTTTGATAATTTTCCAAAATAAAAAAAATATTATGATTATGCGTGCATTTGATGTTAACATTGAAAATGATAAATAATAAAATCATGGATACTATTTTAAATAACATTGAATATAGAAATTGGAAATCTTATATTACCATAATTAAGATAAGAGATCAAAAGTAATAATCTAATAATTGTAAAATAAGTTTACAAAAATCATTAAATAACAGTGGGGACAAAGTCTCCTAAGAAGACAAGATTCTTGACCGACAAAAACGTGATGACGGTGTAAAATTAAAAACCCTTTTTTTTTTCCTTTGACGGAAGTGTAAAATTAAACTTCAAAGTAGAAAACTTAAACGATAATTATAAGCTATTTCATCACAAATAATTTTAAGCTTCTTTGACCAATTTCATGAACAACTTTTTGAATTATAGTAACAGTATTATACATTTATATTTGAGGCACTAAAACTCTTTAAGATTCAAGTTCTGAACTAATATCTATAATTTTAATTTTTATGTTCAGATAAGATAATTATTATATCATCATGTTATATTCCTTTAATTAATGTTGGGTAAAAAAAAGACAAAAAGGGAAAGAAGGTGGTGAAAGGTGAAGTCAACATTCTATTCTCCTTTCTCTGGTTTGCCAAAAGTGTAAAAAAAAAAAAAAAAAAA
>Ga0209700_102020_pt1 | contig 41906 bp, 24 predicted proteins | sample SiratroredBW_FD_187528 | JGI IMG/M metagenome (GOLD analysis project Ga0209700, IMG submission 187528) | Root nodule microbial communities of legume samples collected from California, USA - Siratro red BW (SPAdes) (version 2) | ecosystem: Host-associated > Plants > Roots > Nodule | place: USA...
TTTTAAAAACATAATAAAAAAAAAAAAAAAAACAATAAACATCTAATGTTATTATTCAATGTCCTTAAGAAAGATATCTCACTTTTATCTAATGTTATACAAGGTAATATTACATTCTAATTGTACAAGGTAATATTACATAAATCCGAGAACACATTTGTTTTCATTTGTAAGAATAAACTAATTTTATTAATTTATAAAAAAATATGATACATCATAAATAATCATGGGACGAAAAAGTTATAACTGTTTTTATTGCATAATTATAGTATTAATATTAATAAAATATAACTGTATTATTACAATTTTTTTAATTTTAATAATTATTTTTAATTTTAATCTTTAACAATATATAATAAAGATTGTCCATTCTGATTAACATATCTCATATTTCTGTTTTGAAGAAAACATTTCATATTTCTGTTTCAAACTTAATCATATTTTATCTATATCAATAAATAATAGAGAATTCTATTATCTATTTTATGTTTTTGTTTTAATCTTTAATTATATTTTAAAATTATAGAAAAGAAAAAATATATCTATAAATTATCTATATAGTAATAGTAACTACTACACTTTAAAAAATCCACTATTATGTTTATATAATAATTGTTTTTCTTAGGATGTTTTATGATTTGAGAGAAATAAAAAGAGAGGATTTAAAATAAGAATAGGTAAAAAAGTGTGCCGTTTGAATTAAAAAGAATTATAAGAAATAATTATTTTTTATGAAATTTTGCAAAAGGTGTAATTAATATGATTTATGAATAATTTTTTTTTATAATTATGATTATTATTTTTATTAATATTTATTATTTTATTATTATTTTTAGTTTTTTAACATTAATATTATTAATAAATTATTTTAATAATTATCTTATTTTTATTATTATTTTATAAATTTATTATTATTATTTTATAATTTTATTAAATTATTATTATTTTATTATATATTATATTCTCTGTAAATCTTTGCACAAACACGAAGAAAGAATAACTCAACATTTTGTTTTCATTTTTTTTATTGATTAATTTTTTATTTATTAATTTTCACTTCATTCTTTTTACTTGTCGATCCAAACAGACTTTAAATAATACAGATATAAAATATTTTTTTCTTAATAATTATTATAATAATTAATTTTCTAATTATATTTTTTTTTTCTTAAAAATAGATTGGTCGTGCAATATATTGTATTAGCATAAAGGTTAGGTGACACCAAATCAATACATTATTATATAAGCTATCATAAAAAAATTTAATTTTTAATTATACTGATTTCTATTTTATTTATTTAAAATAAATGTATTATTTAATTAGATATAATTTCTTATCTTTTATCTCTATAAAATTATTTATTTTTTATATTTTGAAAATTATAATATTTTACTATAACAGAGCTATGCAGTCATAATATGCTTTCATTCATTTAGTCATAATAATAAAAAAAAAAACACAGAGAAGAGAAGCACAAGGAAAGACCTGAAGAGCAAAACGATAAACCACGATCAACGACTTGATGTGCAAAAGTAAGACTTCCCTTAGTAGCCTGTTCCTCCTTTAACAGATAATAGCATCCAAAACCGTCACGCAATCCCAGACAGTCACGGAAGTTATTGTGGGTTTCGGAACGGAGAATTTGGTTTGAGAATAGCAGTGAAACGATTAGCAATGGGAAGGGAAGAAGAGATCTCAACCTCATCTTGCAAAGACGTTCCCAATCTTTTATCATCATTTGTTGACACATTCGTTGATTTCTCAGTCAGCGGTCTCTTCCTTCCTCCGCCACCGCCATCTCCTCCGCCGCTCCCAACTCGTCTTCCCTCGCCGTCGCGCCTCATCGCCATTGGGGACCTCCACGGCGACCTCGAGAAGTCCAAGCACGCCTTGCGCCTTGCGGGCCTCATCGACGCCGATGATCTCTACATCGGCGGCTCCGCGACTGTGGTGCAGGTCGGCGACGTCCTCGACCGCGGTGGCGACGAGTTGAAGATCCTCTATTTCCTTGAGAAGCTAAAGCGTGAGGCGGCGCGGAGCGGAGGCAGAATCATCACCATGCACGGCAACCACGAGATCATGAACGTAGAGGGCGATTTTCGCTTCGCAACGGAATCCGGCGTGGAGGAATTTAGGGTTTGGTGGGAATGGTTCCGAGTTGGGAACAAAATCAAGAGTCTCTGTGACGGTTTGGAAAAGCCGAAGGACCCAATGAGGGGCGTTCCCTCGTCCTTCCGCGGAGTGAGGAAGGAGTTCCATGATGGGTTTCGGGCCCGGGTCGCGGCTTTGCGGCCCAACGGCCCAATTGCAAAAAGGTTTCTATCTGAGAACGTCACCGTTTTGGTAGTTGGGGATTCTGTTTTCGTGCACGGAGGGTTGTTACCTGAACACACTTCTTACGGTTTGGAGAAGATTAACGAGGAGGTTCGCGATTGGGTCAAAGGTTTGACTGGTCTTTTGTCGCCGGAGTATTGTCGGACCGCAGACGGTGTTCTTTGGCTGAGGAAATTCTCCCGTACCAGGGTACCGCAATGTGATTGTTCCGCCCTTGAGCATGTTTTGGCCACGGTTCCTGGTGTTAAGAGGATGGTGATGGGACACAGCATTCAGAAGTTTGGAATTAATGGCACTTGCGAGGACAAGGCCATTCGGATTGATGTGGGTTTGTCGAAGGGGTGTGGTGATGGTTTGCCTCAGGTTCTGGAGATTAGCGAAAATTCCGGGTTAAGGATATTAACAGATCCCTTATATCAGAATAAGCGCAATGTGCCTGTGGTGGATGTTGGTAAGGAACCAGGGCTTGGAATGTTGCTTGGGGAACAGGGTGGACCTAAGCAAGTCCAAGTCCAGGCTTAGAGAAAGGGAAAGTATTGGATTGCCAGTACCATCATTGATTGGGTATGTCATTGATTCCCAGTCAATTTGTATCATTGAAGACTACTAGTATGTTTGCTTTTGCTTTTGGAACTACACATCCATGTTTCATATATGAACAAATGGAAATTATTTAAAATATTTTCAAGATAGTTCATCAGCTTTTATTTCTGAAAGGAAAATATAAACATAGATTGGGTGGTTGAATTTTATAATGTATAACTACTTTTCAGTTGTCTAGGTCTGGATCACCCCAAACAGCACTTCTTCCTTTTGCAAAGTATAGAATTGAGAGAGAAATTTCACGGCACAAATGAAAGTATGGTTTCTTCAGAAAAGGAAAACTCATACATAATAGTCTTCTAGTTACCCACCCAGTTGTTATAATTATAAGGGGAATAAGATCAGTAGTGCTTAGGGAAATAAGGTTTAATTACTTTATTCGACTGGAAACACTTGACAGGTCATAAACTGTTCTTACAAGGATAGATATGCATTCTAAATACCACTGTCTCCAAATGTTGGTGCAAGAGTCTTCAGCTAGTATCTCAAGATAAGAGGTAGGTTCCTATCTTCCAGTTAGTTAAGTCTGAACAATAACAAGTTACCTTGGATTCATTATATTTATAGTTTTCTTAGATGGACATTTCTGTTGATAGATTTTTTATTCTGTGCTCCCTAATCTTATGGTCTGACTAATGTTCTAATCACATCATTAACTATAATTTTGACTAATGTTCTAATCACATCATTAACCATAATTTTAACCAAATGTTGGCTTTTGTGGTTCTGCCTAGACTCGGCATCTAGTGCACTTAGCTATTATAGTTGTTTCCACCTCTTCTCAAATCTGGGATACATAAGTAATTGATGTTTTTTCTTTATTAAAATGAACGATTTTAAGAACTCTCACTGCTGTTTGTAAGTACTCCACAATCCTATGTGGCGATGTTACATAGGTTGGTTGAGCTTAAGCCCTTCACAAATATGTTTACTTGAATTTACTTGGGACTTGTAACTGGTGATGGACTGAGTGAAATCTCAACAAAAACTAAGGGGTCAAGTTAATTTTGTGGTGGTAATTGGTTGAGAACTTCTATGTTTGTTCATACTCAATGATTTACCAGTAATTAAAACCAGAGGGATGTCTCCCGTCTACAGTCAAAATTCAAAGCATTTATAATACCTATTTATTTATGTGTAGTTTTGACTGAATATAGTTGTTTGTAAGTTTCCATAGTCTTGCATGGGCTTCTTCTGTTAATTTTGTTTAGCATCTGTATATATACCTGAACAGGGTTTGGGTTTTTTGTTGTTTACTACCTGCATCTTATTTTTCACTTTTGGATTATTCTCTTTTGCATTCTTTTCTTCCCTAGTACTTCATAGTTGATCGGTGTTCCTTCTTCCACTATTTGTGACAAAATTGCTATTAATTTCTTAACTGCCTGATGTGTTGCTAGAGGAAAAAAACAGGAAAGAAAGAGGTTAAAAATAATCCTTACTCAAAATCCCTTCTATAAAATTTTAGATAAAAATTAAATCCAAAACAAATATAAAATGTATATGTGATTCATTTTAAATATTAAAGAAATATGAATCAAACCAATTTTTGTGATTTAATTTGAATCAGTTTTATGATTTTATTAATAAATTTTTATTAGTACATATGTTTAGACTTACAGTCTTATTGTTTTTGGTGTTTACATCAAGTATACAATGTAAGCTTTTAAAATAATTAAGGGATTAGATATGCAGAAATAATGTTGGAATAATATTTTTGAACAAAAATTAAATGGTATAGAGAGAAAAGTAAAATATTTTGTCCACAGTGTGAAGTATAAAGATGGAATAAAATTTTTGCTTTATTTTACATAACTAACACCATTTTTAGAATCAGTTCAGTTGCTTTCTCGAATTAAAAATAAATTTTAATTTTAAAATATAAATATAAATTAATCATGGACAAAAAAATTAAATAAGTTTAAATTTGTGTTGAATATAATTAAGATAAATATTGAACTTGGTAATGTAATTAATGCATAGTTGGTAACTGAAAATTATTAAAATATTATAATTACAGTAGGTACAAACTAATTATTTACTGTAAAATATTAAATTTAAAATAATAAAATAAATAACTTACATGAATATGAAAAAAGACACAATACATATATCAATGGCGGTGACTATAAGTTATAACAATAATGATAAATTAAAAATACAAATAAGAACGATGAAAATGAAATCTAAAAAAAGAGAAGAATGATGAATGTCACATAGAATAGGAAATTGAAATAATAAAAAACTTAAAAAGATAATTTTTTATAACAAAAAAACTAAGTCCTTTTAATAAATTGTTAAACTTCTATTTTGGTGTAGATCTTATTATTAGGTAACATTATACATCATACATTTAAATATCTTTTGTATACATTTTAAATATTTTAAATAATTATAAAAATGTAAAATGTTGATATATATATATACACGTGATTATATTATGATTAATATTGTTTATAAAAAAATATTTATGTTTAAAAGAAATTTACCTCTAATTTCTAATTAAATAAATACATCTATATATTAGTTGGGATGTTATATAAGAGATGTATTTCTTAATTATCTAATAATATCATTGCAAAAATTTATAAATATAATGTGTGTTTTACATTTATGCCCTTTCAAAATGAATAGCCAAGATATTGCTAACAAATCTAATGTTGTAGATTGTACCAAAAATCTAATGTTGTGTTGTAACATGGTAAGACTTGTTGGGTGAATAGTAACATTTTGTGCCTTGGTGCAAGATTCATGAATTATGAATAGTAATATAGTTTGACTTGATGTATAATTCTAGGACAATGACATAAACAAATCAGTATCATTAATCTGTTTGAGTAAATTGATGACCACCAATGATATTATGCAAATTGACATCATTAATGCCTTTGAGTAAATTGATGACTTGGTGGTGTGATTTGCATTAGATATTGCACAATAATAATATTAATCTTATGAATTTATGCAAGGTACACAAAGGTAAGAGAGACCTTTGATGCACACAATTTGAGTTATTAAATATATGAATATATAAAAATAATGTCTTAACAATTATTTTTACTAAACAATAACATTAATTATTTACAAAAAAGTTTAATCTTGATAAATTTAATACAACTAGTCTTTATATTAATGTTCAGGGTGAAGTTTATCTCTTTTACTTTTTAAATTTATATGTGGTGGTTATTGTTATAAGGGTTTGCCTTACACACCCACCTCCAATGTATTTTTTTTATTTGTAAAAGACATTTTTAGTAATAGGTCACATAATGCCCATGTACACCTAATAAAGTTTCATGATAAAAATTCGATAATATAAAGTCTCCATGTACACATGAGTTGAAGATGACTTTTAGATATATGCGGTAAACAAATTTGACATAATATCTTCTTAACATGACACAAGTTCGTTTGTTGTTCATTGTTAAAGTCAATAGTAGATTATCGTGAAATCGTGAAATATTTAGTTGCTTATGTTAAAGTCTTTGGCGGTGACACTTCTTGAGATAAAATTGATGTATCATTTGAAATTTGTGTGAGATCCTATAATATTTGTGGCACAAATAATAAATAAATGAAATTGGTCATATACAATTTCATGTATTTATGTGTATGAAACAATGATTCATGCACTGGTTGATTATTTAGAAACTATTCATGCATTTTTTTTTCCTTACTTTGTAAGCTCATTTTCATCCTATCTTACTAATTTATTTTGTGAAATTTGTCTATAGTTTTTGAATAAGAGATACATCTTAAAATAGACCAAATTATAATTTGACATTATACTTGTGTCATTTTAACAAATTAAAGTTATGATTTTAGTTCACAATTGAACATCTCCAAAAGTTGTTTTTTTTTTTTACATTTCTCTTTTGTACACAAAGTTCAAAAAAACTTTAAAAAAAAAACTATGACAATAAACAGTGTTGTGTTAATCAATCCAAAGTCAATAACTACATAATAAGAATTAAATATATAATTTTAGTTTAGAATTGGTACCTAATCTACTTAGACATAATTAATTATTAATTTGTGTCCTAGCTTAAAGGAAAATGGAAAGTGGTTGACTTCTCACAATAAATAATAAAAATGTTTCAGCATACTCCCACTAAAGTTTTGATTAAAAAAAAAAAACTTAGAACAAAAGATTGTATCTCAAGAATATATGATTTAGACTTAAAATCTCAAAAGGTCAGTTGGAATCCCATTCTAACTAAGGATTCTTGTGGTTCCGGAGGATCCAGCTACAGGAGAACCGGGAATGGAGAGCTTCCCCCGCCCTCTTTTTTTCCGCCCGACTCTTTGCTCTTAAGAATACTGATTTTTAAGAATGAGTGATTGCCCTTCTCCGACCTTTACTGTCCAACCTGAGAGCGGATAGCTAATGTGTTCCGCTTTTTGAACAGGGTTCTATGGTCGGTCCGCGACCCCTGGATGCCGAAGGCGTCATGTTTAATCTTTTAACATTTTCATCTTAATATAAATTTTGAAAAAAAGAAAAAAAGATGATAGTTGTGTGTAATTTTCAAATATAATGTTTTCATGTTCTTGATAATATTGATTAGAGAAACTTTACAAAAAATTATCCTTGACATTTTGATATTCATTTATAAGAATCCAAATTTAAAACTTGTATTTCTTTCTTCTTACTTTTAGATGTAAATATTATACAAGTATATTTAACAAATAAATTACTTGAATTGCGTCTTATTTCACATTGCTTACACCTTGATTTATTTTGAGATTTATTAAATTTTTAAAAAAATATTGTTTGAATCTCTTGTTTCCTTATATATAAATAGTGTGTGGAACATTATATTATAATTTGTAAGATAATATTTAAGCACATTGATTCTCACCAAGATTCAAACCTAAAGATTAAATCGTTATAATTTTGATTACAATTAAATTAACTACTAAAATCTTAAAATTAAGTATACTTTTGTTAGATAATTTTTTTTAAAAGGTTTAAAGTATCTTAAAAATTAATTCAAATGCTTATTTATATTTTATCATTTTCATTGATACTTTCACCATAGAATGTTAATAACAAAAAAAAGTTAATAGTCATTAAAAAACATTTAATCAAGATTTAAATACACTTTTAGTTTTTCAATAATTAGCGAGTTTTATTTTTTTATTTTTTATAAAATTCAAAAATATTATTTTTAGTTCTTATAAAATAGCGAGTTTAAGTTTAAGTTCTTCTAAACTTAATTTCTTTTCCTTCTTTTAAAATTTTTTTTAGTCTATAATAATGCTCACTTTAAAATAAATAAAATTTATTTTACAAACTCTGTTTTTTTAGTTATCTCACAGTAACATTATATAAAATCATTCTATGCATTTCTTCAAATGATCTATTACCTTTTTTTTTTCCAATAGGTAAATAGTAATTAGTATCATGTTATAAATAAAAAAAACAATGATTTTTAACTTTAGAAAAGAATAAACTTTTTAGAATGTTTATAATACATAACATATAGTACAGCTTCTCTATGCGGAAGAGCGACTGTGTTTTGTTAAAACACAAGATCCATAGTTATTAAGACTAAAAAGTTATTAAAATATATTTACTCTATTAACACTAATTATTCTCAGAAGCAAAGTGCAGTTAACATTTTTCCACCAAAAAAAAAAAAGTGTACATAGAGAGTGACATGACGGCGAGGCAACGGTCTGATGCAATGTGCGAACGGTGATGGTGTACACCGCGAAGCACTAGATCTGCGGACCGTGACCTCTCCGAACTCCATACTTCAACTAGCTCTTCCAACTCGCTCATCCAACTCAACACTCTCACTCACTAAACCGCCGCACTCTCTTCTATCTCTTTCTCCGTGATTTCATTTTCATGGATCTTTCCTGATTCTTCAGATCCGCCATGGCTAACTTCCTCGCTCAGTTCCAGACAATAAAAAACACCTCCGATCGCCTCGTCATTTCAGGTATTTCGTCACTATCTTCCTCTCATCGCTTTGTAACCGAAGATCCAATCTCCTCCGTTCCCTCTGCATTCGCTTGTGGTTTCCTAGCATTGTGCTATTCGCAATCTCATCGAAACGCTCCGTTTCTTTCCGTTTTTTTATCTTTAACCAAGCTCTGTATCTTAGATCGTAGTGTAGGGCTTTTAGTTGCGTTTCACTGCAGTTTATTGTTATGCCTCTGTGATATTAGTATTGTCAATAATTGTTGATTGTAATAATCGAAATGAGGTGAAATCCTAATAATCGAACTTAGTAACACTTCAATTTCAATGTATTGTGACGATCGTTTTAAGGTAAAGATGAGAGAGGTCCATTGGCAACTGCAAAACTAATCTCAACTGTTGTCATTGTTGAGAGTGAATAGTCGCAGTGGAAGCAGAAACAGTAATTAACAATAGATGTAGTGTTATTGATCTGGATGTGTGTGCATATGACTTTCTATTAATGCTTTATCAAATTGATTCTCAGTGGAGGATGTCAGTGACTTGTGGCCAACTGTCAAACCTGCTTTTGAGGGGCGTTTGCCGTTCAAACGGGCGACTTTGAATAACAAGACGCGGAACCCTGTCTTTGTTGACACATTGCCTGCCGAGTTCATATTAACTACTGATTCAAGACTACGCAGCCGGTTCCCTCAGGAGCAGTTTTTATTTTGGTTTCGAGAGCCTTATGCAACAGTTGTACTTGTCACCTGTGAGGTAACGAGAATTCCGGTTGTTTATGTTTACTAGAAAGTTGCAGTTTTGATTACATCTGAGGTTAGATGTGAAGAGGTTTTTGCTGTTATAGTAGAAAGAATAAAATATTGTTATTATTATAAATTAGAAGATGAGAATATTTTTCGATGTTATAATAGAGGGAATAAATTGCTATAAATCAGGAGAAGAACAGATATTTGTGATTGCACGTTTTGAAGGCTATAACAGCCATCTTGATTCAATAAAATGATCCATCAGTTTTGCCAAGTTTCATATAGTTTATAGTTTCTATTATTCCTTTCAAGTGGGTATCAGGGCCCTCACTGGGCTTGATACATCTAACTAAGCTGCAACTTGGTTAAGAGAGAAGAGAGTGTAACACAAAGATGAGTGACGAAAAAATTCAGCAAAAATTTCTTCATTTTGTTGGTTTACATTATGATCATTGGAGTGAGTTGATGGAAAATCTTCTTTGTGCCAATGACTTATGGAGCTTGGTTGATACTAATTTGGAGGAGCTCGGTGAAGGGAATGTGTTGATTGATGTAGAGTTGCAAGAGTTGGAACATGTCAAAACAAAGGATCTTAGAGTCAAACTTTATCTTTTTAGGGACACTAATAGATCAATTTTTGAACTAGTCTTGAACAGGCGCACATCCATGATTGTTTGAGATTCCCTAAACAAAAATTTGGGGGCAATGATCGTGTGAAGAAGTCACTTCTTAATTCTTTGAGAAAAGAATTTGAGGTACTTTAAATAAAGAATCTAAAACCATTACTACATGTTTTTCTAGAGCAATGGAGTGGCCGACAAAATAAGTAGCAATGGAGAAGATATGACTAACTCAAAGGTAGAGAAAATTTTTCGAACATTCACAGAAAGATTCACCTATGTGGTGAGGAGTCAAAGGACAAAGAAACATCATCCATTGACGAGATGATGAACAAAAAGTTTAAAGGAAGTAGTAGAGATGGTGAAAAACACTCAAGGTGGAAAATAGTAGAGAAAGAGGAAGATGAAGAGGAGCATATTGGGGTCCAGGATGTGGACGGGGAAGACAATCTTTCTCAAAGGCCACAACGGAGTGTTTTAAGTGCCGCAATTTGGGGCATTTTCTATATGAATGAACAAAGACTCAAATTACGTAGACTTGGATGAAGAAGAGGAGCTTCTTTTGATAGCTTTTGTGGAAGAAAATAAAGCCAAAAGGAATGATGCGTGGTTCTTGGACTCTGGATGTTCTAATCATATGTGTGGAGACATAGGAATGTTCTCTAACATGGTAGAAAAACCTATGCATTCTATTAAGTGTGGAAATAACTCTCCAACGTTTGTGGCTGGAAAAGGGTAGTGTAAAATTTGGTGATTAATGAAACTACTTTTCTTATTCAAGATGTATGTTATGTGCCTGAACTTCGAAACAACTTGTTAAGTATGAGGCAGTTGTAGGAAAATGGTCTTGCCATTCTCATAAAAAGTGGGATATGTAATATCTATATCCGAGCAAAGGATTGATTGAACATATAAGGATGAGTACCAATCGTATGTTTATTCTTCTCAATGAAAGCTCCAAAAATAGTGCCCCTACTGAAGAATGTTTACATGCTTTCTTAGATCTAACTTACCTTTCGCATCAAATGTATGGACACTTAAGCTACAATGGGTTGAAGACACTAAAAAAAAGGTCCGTGGACTACCTCAATTGGAAGTCTCAAATGTTTCTTGTGAAGATTGTTTTGTCAATAGGCGTGCTAGTAAAATATTGACACGCATAGATATTTGCTCACCAAAAGAGCCTATTTCTCATGTTGGAAAGAGGTATTTCTTGTGCTTCATTAATGATTACAATCTTAAGGGTTGGGTTTATGTTCTTTTTAAAAAAATCAGATGCCTTGGAGTGTTTCAAGACTTACATGAAATTAGTGGAAAATGAAGCAAAGACATTTATCAAATTTTTGTGGTTGGAAAGAGGAGGAGAATTTAACTTTCAATTTCAAATAATTTTGTGAAAAAGGGAATAAAGAGACAACTGACTACAACATATACACCACATCACAATGGGGTAGTAGAATGCAAAAATAGAACAATAATGAATATGGTATGTTGCATGCTCTCTGCTAAAAAGGTTTCCAAATCTTTTTTGGGTTGAAGCTGTAAATTGGGCATTTACATGTTAATGGATGTCCAACACTTGCTATGAAGAACATCACTCCTCAAGAGGCTTGGAATGGAGTCAAACCTTCATTAGAACACCTTTGTGTTTGGGGTTGCGTATCACATGTGCAAATAGAGGCAAAAAGAGGTAAACTTGATTATACAAGTTTTTCTTGTATCATGTTGGGTGTGAGTGATGAGTTAAGGGATTACCACCTTTTGACCCTAAGACAAAGAGGATTATAATTAGTAACGATGTAGTGTTTGGGGAAGAAAAAAGTTTGGATTGGGAACAAAATTATGAGAACAAAGAAGTAGAATTGGTTTTGGGTGATGATGGTTTCAATAGTGATGAGAGCATGGAAGTGAGAATAATGGTGATGGTTTAGAGGAAAATGAGGAATTCAGAAATGCATGGTGAGAATAATGTGTGGGGTAGTGATGTTGGTAATGAAAATAATATGAAGGGCAGTGATGCTAGGAATGAAGTAGAGAGTTAACATGCAAATGCAATTGAAAGAAGAAGGAGGACATTGACTTGAATGGAAGGATTTGTATGTGGTGGGGGGTTGAGTGAAGCAGCACATGCCTAAATGGTACAAGACATTATGAGTGACGATCCAACTTTGTTTCTTGAAGTTGTGAAGCATGAGAAATGGAGGAAGGCTATGGACAATGAAATAAACTCAATAGGAAACAACCAAACTTGGGAGCTCATGGATCTGCCAGCTGGAGTAAAAGTAATTGGAGTGAAATGGATTTTCAAGACAAAATTAAATGAGTTTGGTGAAGTTGATAAGTATAAAGCATGATTAGTGGCAAAAAGTACTCCTAACATCATGGAATTGATTATTCTGAAATGGTTGCCCCTGTTGCACACATGGATACAATAAGGATAATTGTGACACATGCAACATGTAGAGGATGGAACGTCTTTCAATTGGATGTCAAATCTGCTTTTCCTTCAGGTAGAATTAAGTGAGGATGCATACATCAAGCAACCAGAAGGATATGTAAAGAAAGGGAAGAGCTTAAGGTATACAAACTATATAAAGTTTTATACGGCCTAAAGTAAGCACGAAGAACATGGTTCAATCATACAAAGTCTCACTTTATTAGGAAGGATTTAAAAAATGCTCAAATGAGCAAACTTTGTTTATCAAAAGAAATACCAGAAGTACATATTAATTATTAGCGTTTGTGTTGATGATTTGATTTACATTTATGATGATAAGGGCATAATGATTGAGTTCAAGAAGTCTATGATGTAAGCTTTTGACATAATTGACATAGGGAAGAAGAGATTCTTCCTTAGCATTGGTGTTGAGCAAAAACTATAAGAAATTTTCATGTGTCAAAAACAATAAGCCACTGATTTATTGAAGTTTGGAATGTTTGAGAACAAACATGTAATAAGTACAATAGTTCTTGGTTTTAAAATTGACAAAGACGTTGATGGTGCCGTGTAGATGGCACTTATTTTAAGCAAATTGTCAGAAGTTTGATGTATCTTACGGCTACAAGGCTTTTGATATAATGTTTAGTGTGAACTTAATAAGCAGGTATGCATCAAAACCAACTCAGTTGCATTTATAAGCTGCAAAAAGAATATTAAGGTACTTCAAAGGAACTATTGGCTTTGGGATATTTTACATGAAGGGAGGAGAAGAAGAGCTTGCTTTCACTGATTCTAATTATATAGGAGATGAGAAGATCTTAAAAGCAAACTTTGGTTATGTTTTCTTATTGAGCTCAGGAGCAGTGTTATGGATGTCTAAAAAAACAACCAGTTGTTGCTCTCTCAACAACTGAATGCTACTGCTTGTCAATATCTTTGTGGCAGAGAAGAGTTTTGAGAAACTTAAACCATGCTCAAGAAGGTAGCACGATCATAATGTCTGATGATAACTCAACCATTAAACTTTCAAAAAATCCAGTTATGCATGAAATAAGCAAACGTATCAGAGTGCATTTTCATTTTTTGAGATATCTTGCAGAGGATGGAGAAGTCAAGTTGGTGCATTGTGGAACCTAGGATCAGATCTTCAAACTTGAGACCTTTCAGAAGCTTAGGAAGATGATGGGGAATCCTTGATTTCAATGAAGTAAATTAACCATATTGCTGTCACAGTAGAAAGAATAAAGTATTGTTCTTGTTATAAATTAGAAGACGAGAAGTTTTTTTTGTATGTTATAATAGAGAGGATAAATTGGTATTAATCAAGAGTAGAAGAGATATTTGTGGTTACATATTTTGAAGGCTATATAACAGTCATATTGACTCAATAAAATTATCAATCAGTTTTGCAAGGTACATATATTTTTTATTATTCCTTTCAAAATGAGGGAAGTCCACTTTGATTTTTATCAGTGTGCCTTCTGTTACATTTTTGATTCATTCACTCCTTATGGATGCTTGATATATAACTTTGGAAGTGCTTGGAAAAGCTTTTACGAATCTTACACAAGTCATTTACTCAACAATGTACTTAGTGGTGCTACATTTTGTGCAACTGAATGTGAGAGAAAAACCTTAAGTAACAGGTGAATAACATGCAAAGCATATTGATTCAATTCTTAGCAAGTTGAAAGAAAGTTTTTTACTGGATTAGTGAATAACGTATAATTGAATTACGTTTGATAAAACTGATTATAGAAAGCTACTTTTATTTTTACTTTTGATAGTAAGAATTTGTAATGACTTATCCCTCTCCTGTTGGGAAAAAACATCTGTCATCAAATATAACATTTTGTCTGTTTTAGATATATTCTTGGGCTTGCACTAAACTTTTGAGCTTTTTTAGTTAAGATGACTGTTTTGTTACATGGTATGCAGCCTTTTTAATTAGGGGAGCTGTTTGTTATAATTATATTGTTTTAGCACAAGGGAAAGTTGTGTGTATTCTTTGTCCAAGCATCAATTTCCAATGAACTTTAATGTGAAGTGTTTGCTTAGGAAAAACAACATTTTTGGATTTGCACCTTACTTCTTTAGCTTCTATGATTATAAGTTGCATGTTAGGTAAAACGTTCAGTCTTCAGATAGTTGCTATCATGAATCCATTTTAATTCATTGAATTTGACTAGGTTAGTTTCTGCATGCATTTCACGCTCACCATTTGTAATTTATGTTGGCATTAAGATTATTTTAAATGTTATTGCTGTTGGTTCTGTTGAATTAGCTTGATGATGCCCTGATGTATTGCTAGTTTCCTTGCTTCTTGTGAAAAGCAATTCTGATAACTTTTTACCTGTTTTTGGAAGTTCTTTCAAATGTTGGAACAGAAATTATTGTTAATCTGCTGACGAAATCCGTTATAAGGAGTTTTAATTCACAGGTTAATCTATACTTGGTGTATAACTATCATGTTGAATTAGCCCGATTGTGGTTAGTTTTCTTGCTTGTGAAAAACAATACTGATATTTTTTACATGTTTTTGGGAGTTCTTCAAATCTGTAACAGTATGTATTGATAATCTGATGCCGAAATCCATTATAAGAGCTTAATTTCATGGTTTTAATAGGTTTTTGTTGTATCATCCTTTCAGTTATTGATTCAGTTGTGGGATCTTTTGCATAATTTAACTCTTAATTTTATTCCCAGGATCTGGATGAGTTCAAAACCATCCTTAAACCACGTTTGAAATTAATTGTCCAAAATGATGAAAGGGAGTGGTTTGTTGTATTTGTATCAAAAGCTCATCCAGCTAATGATCAGGCAAACAAAATGGCGAAGAAAGTATATGCTAAACTTGAAGTTGAGTTTAATACCAAAAAAAGAGAAAGGTAACTTGAAAAATTAGTCTTGCGACAAGTGTACTCTTCTTCCTTTCCGCAATAGAAGTTTGAATGTCTTGGTTGATAGTTTGCTGATATTCTTTTCAAGTCAATATGTCTTAATAACTTTTTCATAGATTTTACAGAATATGATCAACATATAGGAATCTAAACTATTTAATTGCTGACTGTTTGTCTTATTATGAACTTGATGTGTCAATATAGAAAGCAAAGTGGTGCTTGGAAATTTAGCTTCAAGGTTCAATCTTATACTTTCTTTCAATACGATTATTTGATCAATACTTTGTCTTCTTTCAATTCATAATAAATATTATGGAATCATCTTTTAACATTACACATTCAAGTGGTTGAGAATTTTGATGGTAGAGTTAGGAATTAACAGTGATAGTTACCAAACAGAAATATTAACCATTGAGAAAGATAAAAGATTGGTTATTCAAGTTTATGTTGTTTAACGTTTAGTTTAATTGCATTAATGACGCAACTTAATTTCCTTCCCTTTTTAGTGACAATTTTATTTCCTTCTCATTTGATGCTTTTAAAATTGTTTCTTCCTCATCTAGATGTTGCAAATATGATATACATTTTCCTGAAGCAAATTTTTGGGAGGATCTAGAATCAAAGATAATGGAATGCATCAGAAATACCCTGGATAGACGTGTACAATTTTATGAGGATGAGATACGAAAGCTCAGTGAACAGCGCCTCATGCCAGTTTGGAACTTCTGCAATTTTTTTATTCTGAAGGTTAATGTTATTTTGATGAATTATACTTAAAAGTGCAATAAATGATTTTGACTTATGAAAGTCCAACCTTTGTTGTTCTCTATAAATTCCCCCTTTCTGCTTATTCTAGGAGCTTTTGGCGTCTTTTAATAAATTTGTATTCTGTGCTCAGGAAAGCTTAGCTTTTATGTTTGAAATGGCTCACCTTTATGATGATGCCTTACGGGAATATGATGAGCTGGAACTCTGCTATCTTGAAACAGGTTGATGCTTAGTTTCCTTCTCTGTTGCTGTTGTAGCCAAGTAAAGTTGATGCTTTTGGATTGACAATCTTGTGCTTTATAAACCCCCTTCATGGGACACTAAATCTTGTGTCTGACAGATAATCTCCTGTGAACAATGAAAATTGATTCCAATGACTGAAATGAATGCAGTTAACATGACTGGAAAGCAGAGAGATTTTGGAGGGGCTGATCCTGGTGATGATCAGGCTGCACTGGTTAATCCAATAAATAAACCATTGACACAGATGGTTCAAGAGGACTCATTTAGGGAGTTTGAATTCAGACAGTATCTATTTGCATGTCAATCAAAGGTTTGCCCTGCCCCGAGCACTTATATAACACTAAACATGTTGTCAGCTTAGTTGTAAAACAAATTTAGATTGATTTTGCCCTGGTGTCTTCTTTGATGTTTATAAGCTTGGCTGCTTCTTTGCTTGTATTATTTATGATATGAAATGATTTGAGATCATAGTTCTTAAAATTGGACCGTCTGGTCATACCAAAAATCATCTAGTTCAGTTGTGGTGCACAACTGGTGATGTACAGAACCAGTGTCAAACCAGTGAACCAGTCCCAGTCAAACCAGTAAAAACCAGTTCAACAAAAAATACTAAAAAATTTCAATTCAACTTTTTTTTCCTTACAATTTAAATGTGATACATATTTATTTAAACTTTTATATGCATTTTAAATGTTAAGAACTTATATATTTAAGTTTTATTTTAGTTTTGAGCAACGTAAAATTATGATTTCATATATTTTTAAATATCATTTTGTGTGTTTTTAAATTATTAAAATAATTTTATTAATATTTGTTTGACCTGATTGAACCATTAAACTTTGAACTAGTACCTTAACTGGTTTAATGACCAATTTGGTTTTAAAAACATTGTTTAAGATGCATTTTATAGATCAGACTGAATTACCTTTTGCATTCAATTAAAATAAATATAAAATAATTTGCATGAAAACATGGAAAATTAGTATTCTAAAAATAATATGCTGTTGAAGAGCTATCTATTTGTTTAATTATAATATTCCTTCATTGTTCCTCTTGTTTGCCCGTATATGCATCGGGATAGCTTTTGCATAATCACTGGAGGCTTTTTATTGTTGAAGTGCTTTAAATTAAGGTCAAAACTGGGCAGCCTGCAAGCATCTTTTATAGAAAGCTGCGATGTGTGTTTTAGTTATTAATTTTTTCAGATGTGGTATTCGTATTTCCTGCATAATCCAAAGAATATAATAGTAAATCCTGCTTAAAGTTTATATTTTTTATTTTCTTTAAATGCATCATGAAGTTAATTCTGTTATCTAGTAATAATTGAACAAATCTTCATCTAATTAACAAATAGTAATACTATAATTACATTTGTATTATTACATATTAATAAACACGTTTAACATTCCAAATTGCCTGGTTTCATTGTAACTTGGAGAATAGAGTTAGAATTATTAGCCTAATTATTCTTTCAAGTAAATTGCATCTTGCATTTGTTTTTCCTGTTGTCCCAAATACATACATCCTAAGTTGAGAGTGCTTTTCACTGAAGCAAATTTCAGTAAAGTATTCGCTCACATATTTTCTCCTTGTTTGGAATTTTAAGTTGTACAAATGCTGGATAACTGTCAGAATCCCACTGTATATGTTATTTCCTTTTATAGTTAGAATCAAAATCCCATAATTAGGAGATTTGATTAGCTGTATCTTTCTGTATTTATGAATAAGAATCATTGACACTTAATTATAGGAATTTATTTAGGAGTTTCCTTTTCTAGATTACCTTGTATTCTATTTAAGAGCACATGCTCTTCTATCAATAATAAGAGAAGGAGAGGAAAAATCATCTTTTGACAATAACAAACCTTCTTTTCTGTTTCTAATCGATCTTCTTTTAACATTACAGAGACTTTATTAGTTGAATATCAGAGCATTTGCTAGAGATCCAGAATGCCAAACCTCATGCATTCTAAACTCATTTCTTTTAATTTGGGACAAACATATCAAACGGTTGAAAACTCTTGTGTGTTTTACGTTAGCTGTATGATTAAAATTCTAATTCAGTTTTTTCCCGTTAAAGATATGATCTGATCATGTTAGTCATATGATTTGATTACATTAAATAAGGAGATATGAGATGATTTGACTGGGAAATATCTTACCAAATATTTCTCTTTGTTAGATATTGATTTTGGTCCTTATTATTGTATCTCTTCTTCATTATAAATAAGGATATTCAAGTATGTACATAATACAAAATTCATTATTCTCGGTTTCTCTCTTTTCAACATGGTATCCTCCATGACCTGTTTTGTCACTAATCTTTTCAACAATTCCTAAAGTTTGATCTATTTGGTCTTTGTCACTGGTTTAGAGATGTTTTCACTTCAAAAATTGTAATGTCTGAAGCCTTTTTAACAACTATCTGTTTGTGTTGTCATTGACATTTTGTGTTCTGGTACTATATTGCAAGTAACCATCCTTTTAACTGAATTATATGGCGTACTAAATTACTTCATTTTGCAGCTCTTATTCAAGCTAAATCGTCCCATTGAGGCTGCAACACGAGGCTACTCATTCATAATAAGCTTCTCTAAATCCTTGTCATTGCATGAGGTATTTGATTTAATGTTTTTGATCGAATGCTCTCTTCACTTGTGTATATTACTATATTTTTCCAGTTTGAGTTGTATAATTTTTGTATCTACCATTTTAACTTCAATATGATATTTCTTCTCAGCGTATTCTGCCATTTTGTATGCGTGAAGTCTGGGTAGCAACTGCTTGCTTGTCTTTAATTAAGGCAACCACTTCGAATTATACTGATGGACATGTGGCGCCTGACATAGAGGAGTTTTTTCGTCTTCTGGGTGACCTATACACTCTAGCTAGAGTTAAGGTAGGATTCTCATGAAGTTGGTAAAAGACTGGATATCTATTTTGTTTTGACGAGCTCTTCAAATGAGACAACTCCAATGACAAAAATGCGCCATTTAGAAATGGAGTTGAATCAAAGACATCTTTTTCGTCCTCATTTTCTCTGCCATGTTGATTACCAATTACATTGATCGCTTTGATATTGTTTTCCATACCATTGTTAACAAAGATTGCTTTCTAAATGTTATATGTGTTGGCAGTTCATGAGGCTTGCCTATTTAATTGGGTATGGAACTGATATAGAGAGAAGTCCTGTCAACAGGTACATATTTTTGTGATTGAAGACCAACATTTTTTTTGCATTTTCTTATTCAGATCATACTGTATTCCTTTCATTAATTGTGTAATGCATGATTAGTTAAATCACAGTTGGCATAGTGCTCCCTGTTTCTTGTTTGATAGTCTTTTCTTTCCCTTTGAGCAGTGCTTCCCTCAGCTTGCTACCTTGGCCTAAGCCAGCTGTTTGGCCTTCAGTTCCTGCTGACGCATCTACGGAGGTGCTTGAGAAAGAAAAGGTATTGTAATCATAATTATGGGAATGACATCACAATTTACAAAATTGTCTCCCAACAGAAAGTATAATCAAGAAAAAAATTGTTTACCCCTTGACATGTCACTATGATATCAACTGGTGTGGACAGAGTATGAAGAAGGATCTTAATTAGGAATTTGTTTCCCCCTGACCCAGTATCTGTGCGGTGCAGAGTAGAGAAAAACAGATATGAAGACAATACACTGTCACTGGTATTTGAGAGACCATTAATTTCCCCAGCAATACACTCATATAATATCCCATTACACATTCCTCTCCGTTCTCCATTCCCATTCTATAACTAACTGCTGTTAGTCTTTTTACATGGTTGTGATCTATTATTATAACAGAAGGAGCTTCTGTGTCTCTATTCCTTCTCACATAAGCCTTCTTAATAAGGGGTTCTTGTCTATTAGACTATAATGCTTTTTCACACCTGTTAAAATTCAGTTGAATTTTAAAACTGATTACTGGCAATGGAAGATCTAGTGAAGCCCAGTTCCATGTTTATAAAATAGAGGAGGGTTGTATGATGCAGCCAGTAGCCGACATAAAAGTTTTTAGGATCTTCACATCAAAATTGATGTGAATTATACAAAGTAATTTGTAGCAGTCATGATATTGTTTTTTCTAAACTGTCTGTCTGGCCTCCATCAGTAAACAATTCACAGGTTGTTATTGGAATTGAAAGATATTGCCCTAGAACCCGAAATATTTGTCCCAGCCAAAGGCACCGATGAATAGCATATGGCTATGCTTTTCATTCAACTGTTTCAGCTTTTTTTGTAAATTTGTTCACTTAATTGGTTAAAGGCGTTTTGTCATTTCTTTTATTCCTGTATTATAAATTGAAAATCTTTTTTTAATTAGAAATAGAAAAAATTGCTTATGTTTTTTATAGGAACTGAATTTACTGTGGCATGACAGAGAAAATATTCTAACCAAAGGATTACCTACCTTCTCATTTCCCCTTTCTTCCCTTGTATCACAGACTCACGATACTTCCCACAATTGTTGCCACATATGGCAGCTTTGTTATAGTCTATAATCCCTCCTCCTGCCCTTACCCGTGTTGGAGCATCCTAACGCTTTCTTTTAGTAGATTAGATTCTCACTTGAAATAGTAAGAAAAAATTGACATATTGTTTTAATATTATTATTGTTATTATTATTTGTTTCCTGAGATTTATACCCGTCATATTTTACCTTAAATAATGTGATTATATATTTGTAGCTTATTCTCCAAACAACTTCCAGAACCAAGCACTTTGGTATCCAGAGGAAACCCCTGCCCCTTGAACCTACTGTTCTTCTGCGAGAGGCCAACAGGCGTAGGGCTTCACTTTCAGCTGGAAATGTGACTGAAATGTTTGACAATCGCCAGGGTCCAATGGATGGGTAATGAAATGCTATATATTGTTACAGATGGGTTTTAATGACTTGGCCAGAAATCCTATATTTCCTATTACAATTTGGGTTTTTTTATCAATCTGATTTATATGCTGACAGATCAGGTTTCGATGCATCCACAAGAATGTCACCACACAAAGCACCTGCAAATTCCATGTCACGTACAAATTCTTCACCAGGAAACTTCGATAGTTCAATTGACCGACCAATGAGGCTTGCTGAGATTTTTATTGCTGCTGAGCATGCTTTGAAGCAAACAATTTCTAGTCCAGAACTGTGGAAATCGTTATCATCATCTGAGGAATTTGAGGTATCATCTTCGTGTGATGCTTATTAAAAGCTCAATGAAATCACTTTCTAAGATCCTCATTGAGAGTTTCTGATAATTTATCCACTTCTCTGATTGTGTATTTTGCATTTTCCACCTATTGACCTATCCTTGAATACTTGTAAACATGTTTGTTAATATTTTAACACTACGTGATTAATATGTATCTTGACTGTGGGCAGCGAAAATATTTAGAGCTAACTAAAGGTGCTGCTGACAATTACCATCGTTCCTGGTGGAAAAGACATGGTGTTGTCCTTGATGGTGAGATAGCAGCTGTCGCTTTTAAACATGGGAATTTTGATCAAGCTGCAGAGTCATATGAGAAGGTTTGTGCACTGTATGCTGGTGAAGGATGGCAGGATTTATTGGCTGAGGTCCTTCCGAATTTAGCTGAGTGTCAGAAGATGCTCAATGATCAAGCTGGATACTTATTATCTTGTGTGAGGTTACTTTCTCTTGATGAAGGATTATTTTTGACCAAGGAGCGCCAAGCCTTTCAGTCTGAAGTCATTCGTCTTGCTCATAGTGAAATGAAGGACCCTGTACCTCTTGATGTATCGTCGTTAATAACATTTTCTGGAAATCCTGGGCCTCCTTTGGAGTTATGTGACAGGGATCCCGGTATCCTTTCTGTAACTTTGTGGAGTGGGTTTCCAGATGATATAACTCTGGATTCTATCAGTCTTACATTAAATGCAACATATAATACTGATGAAGGTGTAAAGGTATTTGTTGTTAGGAGCTATTTTACTCTTTTCAACAACAGTATGAGAAGTATAGTTTTTAATTATTTCTTCTCTGATTAACACATTTGTTCAAATTTTTTTAGGCATTGAAGAGCTCTACATCTATCGTGTTACACCCTGGTCGGAATACTATTACCTTAGATCTACCACCTCAGAAACCAGGATCTTATGTTCTTGGAGTTCTTACTGGACAGATTGGACATTTGAGGTTTAGATCTCACAGTTTTTCAAAAGTTGGTCCTGCAGATAGTGATGATTTTATGAGTTATGAAAAGCCAGCTAAGCCCATTTTGAAGGTAGACTTTTAGCAAGATGAAAGAAAGTAATGGACTGTGACAGTTCAATAGAAGATAGGGATTTTTTATTCATATTAATTTACTTCCTTCCTGTTCTTTTGATCAGTACATAACTTGAACTTAAGTTGATATTATATAGGTTTCTGGTAATTACAATCTACCATATGTTTTCAGCGGTGCTGTTTATATTTTCAGTGACAAAAAAAAATAGTTAATTATCTAGTAATGCCTTTATATCTTTTTTTAGGTTTTCAAACCTAGAGCTCTTGTTGATCTTGATGCTGCTGTTTCATCTGCTTTATTGATAAATGAACACCAATGGGTTGGCATTTTAGTTCGACCTGTAAAATACTCCCTCAAAGCTGCTGTCTTGCATATCGATACTGGTCCAGGGTTGGAGATTAAAGAGTCACATGTAATTGAGATGGAAAGCTATGCTGGTGTATCACCGAATAAAGATGACCAGCTGCAGAATGACAGTGTTCAAATAAATTCTGATAAAAATTTTGAACGTTTAACTCTTAATGATGGTAAAATAGAATTTCCAAATTGGGCAAGTGACAATCCTTCTATTCTTTGGGTTCTGGTTCGTGCCATCAGCGACACACTCAGCAGAGGATCTTCTTCAGGTTAAGATGGTGACACAAGTTTTGATGGCTCCCATACATGCCCTTTTTAAATTTAACAATAAGTACTTATTTTGGTTTCTGTTTCCAGCCACAACAAGGAGAGAGAGTATTGTAGATGGAATGAGAACAATAGCTCTGAAACTTGAATTTGGAGCATTCCACAATCAGATATTTGAAAGGTTTTTCCTTTTTCCTTCATCCTTATGTTTTAATCAACGCAATATATCATGCAGCTGTTGAATTTTGCATGTCATGCATATGACTTTTAGATACTCTACCACTGGTTGCTTAATAATCTCTTACCTTGATATCCAGGACCCTAGCGGTGCATTTTACACATCCTTTCTATGTGAGGACACGTGTTACTGATAAATGCAATGATGGCACCCTGCTTCTGCAGGTATGGATATTTATTTTCGTAATTATTTAATTTCACTTGATTATGAACAATATGCTGATAAAAAAATGCAGATAACTATCATGGATTAAAAATTAAGGGAATCAAAGCATAAAATATAGTCCCTTCCATTGCTTTTTGTGCCAAAATTGGAAATAATACATCCATTGCCTATTTTGATTTGGGCTAACTTCGATTGCTACCTAGAAAGAAAAAAATGGAAGATAGATTTAACATGTAAATCTCAAGGAGTTTTCATATTATTAGCCATCATAAAAGATTAAGCTAATTTATGTACCTTCACCTAACAGATTAAGCTTTTAGTACAGTTGGTTAATGACATGATATCAGAGCGACCAAGTTGTCTAGAAATTGATCATTGTTGTTCCCATTTTCTAATAAGAAATTGAATATAAGCACTATGTAGAAGTTCTTTGTCCGCACGTCAAGCCCAAAGGCTCTTGCATTACATGGTATGAAATAAAACCATTCATGGGCCTTTACATAACAACCTACGGGGAAGGTATCATATTATATTCCCAGGAATCACATTCCCAAAAGTATTGTACCTAGGAATGTTATTCATTGGTATATATACAAACATGCTTGGTTACATTTTGATATTCCAAGGAATAGCTTTATAATTTAAAAAAATTTAAATCAAATTTAAGCAAAAATGAATGTTACAGGTGTGTTGAAAATAACTTCCAGTATTCCCAAGGGAATATTGCTGTCCCAGTCCTCTCCATGGGAATGAAGATGTGGAAAAACACAGTAAAAATATAAATTACAACTTTCCCAGGAATAAAGAAGCTTGGGAATAATTTTTCAGTAGTTATAACAAATATGGAAATGTTACATTTTTTGGAATGAACTTTTAATTCGTGAAACAAACATATTGTTAAGCTTTTGGAATGGTTGATTTATGACAAGTGTAGTAGTTCTTTAAGGTCAGTGACAAGCTTTGCAGCTCATTGTAAGATGCTTCAATCAAACCATTGTTGATTTGTTATAAAACCATTTGGTGCACCAAACAAGTTAAATTTTGGGATGATTGGTTTGACATGTTCTCACACCCTCTATAACCTTCCTGCATTGTTCTAAATAAAATTTCTAAGGAAGTTATTGTAGACTTGAGCACTATCCATGTTTCAAGTCCAAAGCTTTCTTGCATGAGGCGTTGTGTTGTATATAAATCATTCATTTGCCTTCCCAAATAGCTTAAGCTTTTGGATGGTCTATTCTTTATGACAACATTCAACTTCTAATATTATGCAAAAGTCAAAGTTATTTGAGTTTTCTACTTTTATGAAGATTTTTATATATCTATACAAAAATATAACAATAATATTTTCTCATGGATACATTTAACCACTAAAATTCTGTTAGTTTATCATATTATCTCTCATTGATAAAGTACGCAATTGTTCACATGACTTCTAGGTAATTCTTCACTCTGAAGTAAAGGCTACACTGACCGTATATGATGCTTGGCTTGATCTTCAAGATGGATTTGTTCATACTGGACAAACTGAGGGTAGAGCTAATTCAAGTTTCTTCCCGCTGATCATATCTCCCACTTCCAAAGCAGGAATTTTGTTTAGTATCTGCCTAGACAAGACAAATGCAGAAGGTAATTTCATTTTGTTGGGGAGGTCACTGAAATGGTGTTATTGTGGCTTTTAATATTTTTACACCAAATAATTTGATAAATGCACTGATTAATCACTGCAGAATTTGGGAACTGTAATCCCACCCATTTTCAGAGGTTTCTGATTGGTTGACTTATTCTATTTCAAGTTTAATAATTCGTGGCCAATTGCAGCAATCAATGACTCTTCTAATATTTCTTTTTCTTTTGAAATTCAATATTGATCCTTCTTAAGAGGCAAGAAATGTGTTTAGGGACTTTGTTCATATATCTTTAACATGTAGTCTATGTTAAACACTAACATAGTGTAGGGTTGGAGGGAAATGGCAAGGAGGGGAGGGGAGGAGTTTTTTCGTTTTTTTTTTAAACTTTCTTGTTTGGTTAAATTTTTAAGAGGGGAGGGGAAGGTAGCTAAACCCCTCTTCGTCTAATTCTTTTCTCCCCTCCAATATTGGGGGCATTTGGAGGGGAGGTGCTTTGAAACATTTCAAGTGTATTGGCAAAAATAACCTTATTCATCATTTGAAATCCAGAGTTATAAGGGAATGAAGGTAAAGTTCTTAAAATATCTTCCCTCCACTTGTGAACCAAACAAGAAAAGGTGAACCAAACAAGAAAAGGACTACCTCCCCTCCTCTCCTCCTCAGCCAAATATATGTCTAATTAAAACCTCTCCCCTACGTTATCTTCTACTACCCTTCCCTTCATAAAATTCCTCCCCTCCGACCAAACAAACTCTAATGGTTTGATTTCTAGTGTTTGCTAGTTCCGCTGGAACAATTGATTAGTGATTTTGATTATACTTCTCTATTATTGATCATATTTTCATTTTATTATGTTTTCCTTGAGTGTTTTTACTTATTAAGCATGAGTGGCATGTCAATAGAAGGTTATACTATAGATATATTAATATGACATTCTTTATTTTTCTGAGGTCTTGACATGTTGAAAATTCACAAGCACAAGCTGAGTGATATTCGGATTTACCTGCTGTAAAATTTTTTGTCCCAATAAAATGATTTACTTGTGGAAATGATTAAGCTTGATTTATGCAGTTAATTATCTGATTTGATTTTTCAAAACAAAATGCAGGAGCCAGGAAGCAACCAGAAAGCATATTAAATATCAAATACGGAATTTCTGGTAATAGAACAATTGGGGCCCACCCTCCTGTGATGAATGAATCTACTAGAGTTGATAATGCCAGACAAGAGTTAATCTTCAGGAGTGCAATTACGTTGCAAAGGCCCGTGCTTGATCCTTGCCTAGCTGTTGGTTTTCTTCCTCTCCCTTCAGATGGCCTAAGAGTTGGACAACTAGTGAAGATGCAATGGAGAGTGGAAAGGTTAAAGGATTTGGATAACGAAGGAGTTTCTAAACAGAATGTAAGTTCAAATAAACAGAGAACAATTTTGATACCATTTCAATTCTACATTTTTATGGTGTCCTATTTCTCTGGTGCTGCGGATTTCAAATAGCCAACTTCAACTTATTTGTGTTTTTATTTTTGGTTTCCCTACTAAGTGAAGATACAAATACTACTTATTTGTGTATTTGATATTTTTTTTCTTTTTTACACATCTTAGGGTTAATTTTGGGAACAAACTGAGACAGGACAGAAAATAGAGGCTCTTCTTTTCTTATTAAACAAATGATGAGAAGTGGTTATTTAGGGGGAGGGCGTTATATTTTTCCCTCTGTTGTGAAACAACTGAGCCAATGCAGATGTTATAAGATAACCTTATGTCGTCAGGGAACAACCAACAATGCAAGAAAGAAAAGTGATTTGTACAAATACAAACCTTCCATTTACTTATATTTTTTTGCATCAATTTTAATGGGCCCATCATAAAAAAATAAAATAAAATAAAATAAAAATATCCCTTTTTGGGTTCCTTCCATGATGTTCTCTCCAATCTTCCAAATGTAGTAGTATATTTCACCTCTTCCTATTAATCATTCAACAATTTTATTCTCCCATCCTTTCCCCCACTACTAAGTTTGCATGGTTATTATTATAGAATGATATCAACATGCTGTATGCTTTTCTTTGGAGAAACAGGAGAGGAAACTTCGGTTAAATATTTGGTGTCTGAATTTTTAGTCCTGAATCTGGATAGTACACTGAGATTACTGTGAATGTATTCTGTTTGATGCTGCAATTTTGTTTTTAATTTTGACAGGATGAGGTCCTATACGAGGTAAACGCAAATTCTGGAAATTGGATGATAGCCGGGAGGAAAAGAGGATACGCGTCTCTGTCCACGAAACAAGGTACTTGGATCCATTGCCTGTTTAGAAAATTATAGTTTTCAGTAAATGAGAGAAACATATTTTCCAGTGTTTAATGACATGCAATTTGCTATGCCTTTGTTGATATTTGAATTTCGTTCTCGTCATGACAGGCGCAAGAATTATTATCTCAGTATTATGCATGCCACTAGTGGCTGGTTATGTTCGCCCTCCCCTACTAGGTTTGCCAGACGTTGATGAGGCAAATATAAGCTGCAAGCCTGCTGGACCACATCTGGTTTGTGTTTTGCCACCGCCTCTCAGTTCTTCATTCTGCATTCCAGTTACTTCATGAGTTTTCACTATGCGATACTCAAGTTTGATTGAGTTTGTGTTCTATAGGAGTTTAGGATGTTTGAGGAAAAAATTTATTTCCCTAAAGTAGGAAGTGTAACTTTGTGCCTGTTAATTTCATTGCGTGAAAAGATCTCTATAGTTGGATTTGTGTTGCCTGTAGCCTCCATGCAGTTTTCAAAGTTTCAGCATCAGCAAGCCTGGCGCATGTACAGTAGAATTTTGTGCTCTTGTACGATAGTCAGATACACGGATCATAACATTCTTTTGTCTCATTATTATATATAAAATTATAAAAGTTGGTAGGAACCACCATATACAATTTTCATCATTTTGCTTACCTAGAATGAACATTCTCTTGATTCCCTCCGTCCCATAACTTTCTCCCATCTCATTAATCAATTAGCATACAATTAAATTTGTAGTGTGAAAAATGAACTAATTGAACATATTATGCTTGCATGATTGCTTCATGATAGATTGTCTGTTTTTCAATATCATTTGACTGATTTAACATCAATATTACTTGTATATTATATGTGAAGTTTTAGAAGTGTTAGGTGTTGACTTTATAACTATGCATGTAATTCAGTTATTCAATTTTTAAAATAGAAAGTTCTACGTATTTAATTATCTGATATTTCTTTCAGTTGCCTAATTAGAACGTTTTTACATGATACTAACACTTACATCATGAACAAATGTATAATGCCTGGTTGTTCTGAACATATCGATACAATTATTTGTGTTTATTTCATAATCAAATATGCGATACCGTTTAAATTTATTTTGATTTTCATTTCATTTTAAGATGCTTTTAAAGTTTGATATTATATCTTATATTAATTCTTAATTGCACATGTATGCAATTCTTGCTTTGGAAACTAACAAGCTTTGCATTTTTAATTATTACATATTGATATCAATCGCCAAATTAAACTATTTTACAATAAATTGCTATAATGCAATGCAATAAATAGAATAATGTTTTATTTATATTTTTATATAATTATTTCAACTTTTGAGTTTAAATACAATAAATAAACAAATACTTATGGAAAAGTATCAAAAAAATATTTTTCATCGTCATCTGAATTTTAGCACTTTTCAAAATTTTCCATCTTAAAAAGCTACCATTTTATTTAACAATGGGGTATATTATATTAGGATGAAAAAACTAGTTAACTGTCAAAGGACCTTCATCCTCCGAATTCAAGGGTCCTCTCAAGCTGAGGCATGCTATTATGATCTTTGTTGTCGTTAGGATTGTTTATTCTTGCTCACGGCCACTTTAAATCTGTCGCGTTTACCAAAATATCATATAGAATACCTTGGTGCGTTCATATTTCCCCAACTTCATATTCATCAAACAATTTCGATCAATTTATTTTCAGTCTCTACGCAGATTATTTTCCAGCACTTTAATTTACGGTGTCCACTTACTACAGAGTATTTACGGTGTCCACTTACTACAGAGTAAAATTCGATTTCGAATGGCTTTTATATTTTTCTCTGGAATATTTGAAGATTCAAATACTAAATCTAACAAGTACGACTATGTTTGATGTTCAGTTGCAAGAATCCAAACATCCATTTAAAAGTAAAAAACTCATTGTTTCGTTTTCCGTTAGATAATCTTAAAACGAAGTTTAACCTTAATGTCGTATTGAAACTTAATTTGAAATAAAAGAAAAAGAGCTCTACAAAAATTTTAGGTTTACTTGTAATTTTGATCTTTTTAGGGAATTCACAATTTTGGTCCCTAATTCTTTCCACAATTTTAATCTTAATCTTTTACAAAATCTGCAGCTTTGCTTCTTAATCCATTTTCTCAATTTTAGTCTTTTTTTTTTAATTCTCCATAATTTCATTTAGTTTTAATTTTAGAATATTTAGTTATGCAGATGAAAGAAATATTTTTTTATGCTTATTAAATTAACTTTTTCTTAAATTTTAGTAAATTATAAATTATCTTTCTAAGCGTTTAATAGATGAACTTAATATAAGCGAGTTTCTTCTTATTTTTAAGGATTGCCACGTCTAAATTGAACAAGAGAAAATCATACTAAAAACTGAAAATTGAACAAAATATTATATAAGTAGAAATTAAGGAATTAAAATTATCTACAAGAATGTCAGAGATCAAAGTTACAAATTTTGCAAAATATAAAAACTAGAATTGCATAAAAAAAGGTCAAAGACCAAAATTACGAATTTTGCAAAATGTGGAAATTAAAGGTATAACTAAGCCAAAACTTCATCCAAACAACCCTATTCATACCTTGTAATAAATTTAACTACACTTTCTCCTATTTTAAGCTATTTCAATCTCAAAATTTATCACAAATGGGAATAGAAACTAATCTTGAATTTGCTATCAAAACAAATTTATGTATTATCCATTCAAAAGCTTGATTGATTCCTTGTTGTAAATATATGCCCTTATATCTTTATGCTTTCTAATTCGTGCTGGTCATATCCATGATTTGTGTTGGGCATAAAAACTTGATTCCACAACCATGTGTGAGCAAGTTGCTTTGATAATATGTTAATTGAGTTTAAATTTTTCGTAAGTTAACCAGGTTGCCGTTGATCACTAACAAGACAATTTTTTCTAACACTGATCTTGATGCCCTCTTTCACTTCCTTCTCCTTGAAGATTCTCACTCTACCATGAATATGCTTCGACCAAAGATCCATCTTTCATCTCACTTAACAATAATCAGTAATATTTACAAATAAAAGTTATGCAGATTAAATTACAACTTCTTACAGGTGGTAACATCACATCAAACAAGACAATTTTGAGCTTTTCAAATTTTAAGTAAATAAGAAGAATAGCAAAGAAAGACTTTGGCAAACACCTCATGTGAACTGCAGCACAAATGGTTTAGTAGAAAGAATCTCCAATTTTATTCCACAATTGTGACGAACCTCATAAGCTTTAACTGGTAGTTTAATTTCATGTTTATGTGGTTTTGTTATTAATTTGGTTTGAATTTAAATTTTATTGTCTTTTATGATTCATTTATCATTTAATAAGTTTTTATAATGCTTTATCATTTAATAAGTTTTTATAATGCAAAAGCAAGTTTTGTTGAGGATTAGGCCTGATATAGAGAGAGAGATAAAAGAGAAGTTGAATTAGAGAGAAGATCCAAAGAGAAGACATAATTGACTTTTGGCTTAAGCAAAGTATACAGCTTGGGCTAAAATTCATTTAAAGAATATCATAATGTAGTCCTAATTTGAAGATGTCAATGCTGGAGAGAATCTAAATAGGCCACATATTGACCTAATGGAAGAAATGAAAGCTATAAAAAGCCAAAGCTAAGTCAAAAAGGAGCATCACTCATTGACAGTTGCTGCTTGAAGTAGATAATATTTTCGTTTCTTTTCTCTTATATTTTCCATGGCTATCATGAGTAGCTAACTCTCTTATTCTTGGGATTGAATATAATTTCTTAACTCTAAATGCACTCTTAACATTGACATTATGTGATATCATTAATTTCAATTGCCATTATTTAACGTTTTATGATTTATATTAGAATTCTTATTTGGACTCAAAACACTTTTTGGATTTGTAACCAAACATACATTTAACACATTGTGTATATAAGTGTATATTAGGTGTATAAGTGTATAAGTTCAGGGATAAATTACAATGTAATGACTCTTTATGCTTAATGTTGATTAATTAATTTATTATAGTAACTAGGAAGAGAACTAGGTATTTTAATTTATGAATTTCAAATCTAGAGGAATCAGATTCAATAATTTTTGTTTGCTCATATTGGTAATTAGAAAAGATGGTGTTAACAATTTGATCAAGAGTGTATAAGAACGAGAGTAATACAATTCAATCTCCATATCTTCATTAATATAAATTTCACAAATTCAACTATTAATTGTTCTGTTTGTAGGTTCTCATATTCATTCAAAATTGATATTCTCATTACATATTTTAGTTCATAATACTTAGATACAAATTCAATTCACAATCATAAACCGTGAATACATACTCTAAGTTATTTTCTATATTACTTTAGTACTAAATACACAGTATACTTGCTGAACAAGAGAACCCAATTGAATAATTCCAACATAAAGAATAAAAGAAAAAGGCAACTTAAAAATTTTTTTAAATGTTAAATTGCAAAGAAGAAACGATCAATTAAATCCATCGATCATTGCAAAAAGTGTTTCATCATTAATGTCCACGCATACTCTACTATCACGGCTTTGTGCTTCATCAAAATGAAAATTTATCAAAAAAACAAAAGATGCAACACCACAATAGTTGGCAGCCCAACAAATTTTTTTTTCTTTGAAGAGGAAAGAAGATGTTTGTCACCTTTCTCTACTGTATCAAATAGTTTGAAATTTTAAATCGATTTATTTTATTTGTGATGAAATGTTAAAGTCTATATTTGGAGAGCTTCTTATTAGGGAAGGCTCATTCAAAATTTATTTTCGTAACTGACATATGTCTTCTTTGATCACATTTGAAACTTTTTTTTTTCTCTCAACATTGTGTTAATGTCTTATTCGTCTTTAATCGCTCAAATAATCAATTACTAAAATTACTTTTTACTATTTGAATCTCTCATTTTGTATTAGACATTTCCAACTTGCTATTTCAATATACCTCCAATATATATCTTATTAATATGTTAACGTTAATAATAATAATAATAATAATAATAATAATAATAATAATAATAATAGTAATTATATATTTCAATCTAAATTTTTGTGAAGTTGTTTGATTCGCTTTATACACATATGATTTATGAGTTTTTTTATTCACCTTCATTGTGCACGTTGTCAATAGTTCGTAAATTGTGAAAAATGTTGATTGATTAGAAAATGAGGACGAATTATAAGATGATGCCATTAACTCCGCACTCTCGTTTGACATGTATTTTTTTTTTTAAGTTGATCTTAAATGTTTACTTGGTATTTTTTTGTGTTAGATCATAAGAATATCTTAATTTAGTTTTTATGATATTATATGCTTCATTTTATTATTTTATTAGTTTATTATTTAATATATTTATGAGATTTTTTAATAAATATTTTATTATTATTATTATATTTTAATTTAAAAGATGAAAAAAGAGAGTAAATCTTTAATAAAATAAAAAATAGAATTATAAATTAAAAACCGTAAAAGTTAATTCAAACCAATCCAAACCGTACAAATTGATTTGGTTGTGTTGGGATTTTTTTTTTTCTTTCAAACCAAAAGTCGAATCATATGTCATTTATGTTTGGTTTGGATGTATTAGATCCATGGACCATTATCTATTTTTTTAAAAATAATTGAAACAATTTAAAATACACAGTCAATTTTTATCCTTATTCTTTTATTCTTCTTTAAATCTCCATGTGAGACAATTAAAAAAATTCAAAACGTACAAATTGAAAAAAAGTAGAAAATGGTATGGGTGAGTTGAATAAAGTGTTATTTTGGAGAGGTAAGAGAGGGACTATAAATAAAAGATGTGATGATATTATGAGAGACTTTTAACAAAATGAAGATGGAACTTATGTCAACAAAGGGAAAATTATGGATTGAGATTCTCAAAGCTAAATATGGAGTGTGAATAGGTGTTGAAGGAGGAAGGAAATAACAATAGTGATTCTTTAGTAGAGGCATTTGAAAATGTGTATAACAATAAATAAATTAAGGTGGTTTTGAAGACGTACCAAATGAAAAAAAAAAAAAAAAAAAAAAAAAAAAAATAGGAGATGTGAATATAAATTTGATTTTGGGAGGAAAGCTTGGCAACTTGATATCCAAGATTATACCCCAACTTTTAACAAAAAAATTTAGGTTATTAAAAATTTGTGGGTATTGGTCATAGGGTGGATGGATGGGTGTGATCTCAAATGGTAAAGAAGGTGGTTTACTTGGAAAAGCACAAAGTGACAGAGATATTTATTCATAAGGTATAAATAAATGGACAATGGTGCTATAAGGTGGAAAAGTTCGCCCGCACCTCATATTTTTGTTTTTAAAAATACGGAAAATACTCTTTTCGGATTGATAATATAAAATATATTATATTTTGGATTATATAATTTGAAATATATTTTTTTTTATTCTGAATTTTACAATTCAGAATAATTCTTTCTTTTATTTTAATTATATAATTTAAAATACAATCTAAAACATATTTCAAATGGTATAATTTGGAATATATTTTTCTATTTTAAATTATATAATTTAAAATATAAATTTTATATTCTGAATTATATAATTCCAATGTAATTTTTTTATTTTAAATTTTATAATTCGAAATATAATTTTGTTTTTATATTTTAAATTTGCATAATCTGAAACATGATTTTTTAATTCTGAATTATATAATCTAGAATAAAAAAAATAGAAATGTAGGATTTATTTAATCTTTTATTAAGGATATAACGATGATTTTGCTGAATCCATGGAAGTAAAAGAAAAATGTATGAAGGTGAAGATATATAAAGCCCAGCCTAACGAATGGGTCCAAAACACAAAGAAGCCGAAAAAAGCCCATACGGCCCAAAACGGGAAAGAGAAAAAAGATACACATAGTTTAAGATTTAGTAAAAGATTGGACTGAAATTGTGTTACCATATGTGCCCAGGGCACAAAGTGACCAAAGTGCATTAGAATTAAAAGAAGAAAAAGCACGAAATCTTGCATAGCTTTGTCTTTGTTACGTTGACTAGACAGAATATGTGAATATTATTTTCAACATATATTAATGTGACATAATAAAATACATGTTATAAAAGAGAATGTATTTATTCCTAGTTAATATGTACAACTGTTTTACTCTTTTGATCATTTCCAAAGAGATTGCTCTGACCAAGACTGTTTCAAAAAACGGGCAAGGTTCGTGTACGGTACATGTCTACGAAAATGTATAAGAAGCTTCTTCGTTTGAACTTTTTTTCATAAGAAAATCAACCATTGATCTCACTTTCGAAAAAGTAAACAAAAAATGATCTCAGCTCTCAGCAGAATTCTTGGTGCCTATGGCATTTGTGGACCTTGCATTAAAGTTTGGATCAATGTTTTTCTCACCACGTTATAGACTTACAACTTACATTAGATAGGTTAGTTGCGCGGCGTGTCTCTGGTCCCCAAAAGAAAAAATAAATTGCAACATATATATATATATCACTGGAATGCAAGATTATCATCTTCAGTTAGCCTTAATCAATGTCGATGCTTACCTTCTATGTTGATCATGTGATCGTGTTTGCTTTTAAGTAGAAACAAGCATTTGCCCTTTCTTATTCATAGGATATGGATCCAATATCATCACGACAATTTGTAATGGATTAAAGGATATATGATTCAGCAAGTTTTGCTATGAAATTAGCAAAGAATTTTCTAATTAAAGTTTTACAGTAAACGACAAAATTTTGTGTAGTTGGGTTCTGACTTCTGACCTCATCTAAAAGTGAAACACTATCAAGGTATTTTATTAATCCTTCCGCTTTTCATATCAGGAAAGATCACAACTTATGACTGTTATGGAAGCAAGATGCAGTGATTTCTGAATCCTTATCGCTACTTTTAATTACAATGGAAATGATTCAGACTACATGCTATGGATAATTCAGAAATTGTGATCTTCCATTAAAATGTACATTGAACCTAAGAAAGGAAATCATAGCCCCATTGATGTCAAGTCCCTAGTGGTCATTGGTTATGGGATAGGCAGAATGGCCCCAGACTCCTCTGGTGTCAGATTAGAGGAGCACATGCACCATGTGGTCCTGTAAGAGCCTACTATTGTAGATAATCTAAGTTATTATAAATTATAATGTCTCTAAGAAAAAACTTAACCATATAATTTTCACTTACTAGTTTTGATTTGAAAGTAAGCAATACAAATCAGTGACAATGACACTTCCCCCTAATAAATTCAATTGGTTATGCGAAACATGAATTTTAAATGCGAGTTAGATTTTCAGCAATGCTCTTTCTTTTCCACGTCTTGTAGAACATACCACATACTACACCTCTTTTATTCATTGGAAGAAACAAAAGCACCAAAATAACAAACAATGTCAGGATAAATAAAATAAATGTCTGCTGTAAAATCCACTCAATCACTTCAGCAAGTAGCAAGTGAAACAACAACCCTACAAAGACAATGCAAGTCATAGATCAATTAAATGAGCCTAATTACTTGTGAATACTATAGCACCAGTAATTTTAAAAATCACAGAACAAAACAAAATAAAATAACTATAATAATCAATTATGTGGAAAGATAAATTAAATATTTGGCAAACTATTTCACCATTCCATCACTAGCTAACACTTCTAAGCATAAGATGTAAACTTCCAACAAACTTGTTCCAGCATGTTGTTAAAGCTTCACCATCAAAAATCTCTAATTGTGACTCTCTAACGAGGTCACCAATCTTCATCATTTCAACCCACAACCTCCACAAATGAAACTAAATAAAAAGAAATATCACAGTTTTCTTTTTCTCATCCATTCACCGTCAATTAGCTTTCAACCTTTTCCAATAGAATCCAACCGCACATGGAGATAAGAAACCCGTAACCCCAAAAATTAAATAAAGACAATGACATCTTCAGCCTAAAAAAATAAAATTCAAAAGCCCCCATCACACTCTCTGTCCTCACTATTCATATATTCAACCCACAATCACCGGCTTTTCCTCAAGTCATGATTAAACTCGTTTGAACAATTTACTACCAAAATCACAAAAAAACATAACGCCTTCAAAGACATAAGACAAGCTTTTCCACAATCTAACCCACATAACCTAAAAGATCAATTTATCTATCAGTCACGTAAGATCAATTTTACGAAAATGAAAAAACAAACAATAACAATATACATCAAAAGAGGTAAAATTTCATTGCTATCTATATAATCATCAACATATACAAAAATTCGGATTCAGATCTGTCATCAAATTATTACACTATCCATCTTTCTGTTTACATATTCTTTTGAACATCTGGTTCGACTTCGCCTCCCCAGCCATAACTTAACCTTAGGATATTCACTCATATCTTTCTTTTCTTAAAAACGAAAAAGCATTTTAAGAAAAATATTTCTCAGTATGATACATCTTTAATATTTTTGTATTTAGTGTGAAAAATTCCACCATCAACATAATCTCCAATCCAGGCGAACCTCGGCGGGGCCATGCACAAGCTGACTGGGCTTCCGGAATGATACGATGTGGCTGCTCACCATGAAGGCCGTTACACGCTCCGAGACTCTCACATCTTCCATCTTCAACTCCTGCAACCTAAGCACGTACTCCGGCACGTGCAATAGGTCCCACACCACTCCCACTCCACCAGGCTTCATTACTCTCACCAACTCCGCCACCGCGCGCATCCTCTCAGCCGCTGCCTCCGCCGTGCGAGCGCCGTACTCCCTCCCGACCGTGTGCACGAACACGCCGGACACCACCACGTCGAAGTAGTTATCCGGAAACGGCAGCCGCCGCGCGTCGCCCTCGCGGCACGTCACGTACTCGCCGACACCTTCCATCTTCGCCGCGCGGAGCGTCGACATCGTCGTGCGCTTCGACCGGTCCAGGCCGACGACGCGGCCGGAGCTCCCTTCCTTCTTCATCTGCGTCGCCACCGCGTTCAGGAGGATGCCACGGCCGCAGCAGCCGAGGTCCAGCGCGAGCTTCACTGAGGACCAGTCGTGCACGGCGGAGACGATGCGCTGCGCCATGTCGAAGTGCAGCGGCACGGACGAGTAGAAAAAGTTCGCCGCCGCAAAGAAGAGGCACAGCGCGAATAGCGCCGTGACGGAGCCGGTGATTCCGGCGGCAAATCGCGCCGTGCCGCCGGCGCCGGAAAAGATTCGCTCGAAAATGTTGCAAATGAAATCAAAATTAAGAAGATAAAAAACAGACACCACAGAGAAGAGCATCGCCTGGCAGAGGAGGAAAATTAGGGTATGGCGCTGCTCCATTCCGTAGATCGCGTACATCTGCGTCCAGTCTCTGTTACCGCTCGTCGATTTTCCCATTCGGTTCTTCCAGAACCTTCTCCCGTCGCTTCGGCTCACTGCTTCAGCGAGTTGCTGAACAGAATCTGCAATAATTCACAGCGAGGCTTGTGATAAATCGTGGTTTTCGTTTTCACTTTCACAGCGATAAGCAGTGAGAATAATCTGAAGATTTTGAGAAGCAGCAAGTCAGATCCATTTTCCTGGCGGTGAAACGAAACAAAATAACGATACAGTAGTGACAGTCACGACCATACCGTCGTTTGATTTTCCACTGGTACAGTTGTCAGTTATAGTTCTCTTCCAAACGCGCTTTGTTTCGTCGTTTTGCGTCCTTCAAAACGGCAACGCTGTTCTGCGTTCAGTTTCTCTCTCTCATCTCTGTGTCCGGTTTGGGACTCGCAATGCACGGATTCCGAGAGTGGCCAAAGAGGGAGTGAAATATTATGAACGCCAATGGGATGGGACCTTCTTGTTGGTTGTGATTCGTCAAGAGATACTTATATACTGTGTACGGCGATGAAGACCCTTTGAAACTTTGAACAGTTTACCGGTTCACCGGCTTAGCTGGTTCCCAACTTCCCACTTTTTTTTTTTTTTTTTTTTTTTTTCTTCTTAAAAGTCGGAAAGAACGAAACTGTTATGATCGGGTCTTTGTAACGTTTGTTCGCTCACTCGTTTACAGCACCGCCCCTCAGCTTGCTAAGACTCTAATTAATGCCAATAATTTTCATTATCAGATTTTATCACATTTTTGGACTGTTTTCTTTCTGTGAGGAGAAACAAAGCAAAACTCACCCTTTCCATTCTAAGCATAACATTTATTGGGTGGTAAATTCTTTGTTACTTACCCTTCTTAATTCAATGACATTACTCTTCTTTGTGCTTGGTTCTGGAGAATTTCAGATCAGAATTATTAGCACGTGACGTTTTACTTGCTTCCTTGCAAAAAAAAAATAATTTTCAAAGTGTTAATTGCACATTTACCTAATTAATAGGTAACAAGTTCGGCCAACGTGCTAGCCCCCATTTTATGCCCCGTCTTTTCGTTTCGTAATAAAACTATAATAATAAATATAAATTGCACAACATATTCCTTTTCTTTTCTTATACTTAAATTGTGAAATTTTCTTCGTCGCATTATTATTGTCATTTTTATGTCACGATCCCTTCACAATGGTAGCTTTATTTTGTTGCATGATTTTTGTTTAACCATATTTTTATTTTATCTGTGTATGCACTAACGCGCAGCATAATAATGAGGCAGAATCAATTTTCCAAAATAACAAAACATAATAAGACAATAATCATTGCATATTTCTTTTAAAATCGAATGTGATTTTCAGATTTTTAGAAGCAATAAGCATGTTATTTAGGCATGAGATTATTTTGTATTTAATTTATGGTGATAACTACTTTATCCTACCTTGTTAGCTTTAATTGACGGTCTGATATAATATACCTAGTTTTGGGGCTTTAACTCCAATAAAGTGATATGTAGAAACGTATTGGGGTAGGGTGCTTTCGCCTCATGATATTTTAACTAACCACCACTCCAGTGATCAACTCTTATATTGTACTATACTTAAAAGACGGTATCAATACATTAAACAGAATTTATTAAATATTTTAATTGTTTAAAAAAACATTAAATATTTTATATTTCGACATAAGATTTTCAATAAAGCTTCACTCTTTTTCTTTTTCTCTACATATAGGCGCATAATGATTTTTTTTGTGATACACATGTAACTTTTTACAAGAGTCTCTGGTAGGGTTAGATTAGGTGGGAAACTATGAATAGGATAGGAATCAGGTGGAGTCAATAGTTGAAATTATTAGATGGGCTGTACATAAGATAATGTTTTGTGGGAGAGTTTGAGAATGTCTCACACACGTTCAAGGACCACAACTGTAATTTTTTTTTTCTTTTTTGGATTTTGTTTAATACAACTTTTTATACCTATATAAAGGGTGAAAAATCATTTTGGTCTAGTTTTTAATTTGTTTAATATGGTGTTAACTTTTTTTAAAAATATACAATGTAATATCTTGTTTTAGATTATTTTTTACGTCGTTAAGGGTAATGTTTTGTCATACAAAATGATACGTATGAAATTTGATTTGAAATATTTTGATAGTAATAAAATCGTTGAGGTAAGAGTTGTCTATTTTATATAAGTGGTTATGTCATATTTTTTTTATTTAGAGTGTATTCTTTTTCTTTTTTATTGAGCAATTCGTTTTACTATTCATCAATATTTAAGTATTAGTCTTATCATCTTGTAGTTGTGATGAATAGGATTTGCAAAACTAATATAACTTCTCTCATGATGGTATGAGGAGGACTTCCTTTCCTGTACCCATCTGTCATAATGGAGATTTTATTGTATTTTGAACAATTACAACTATTAAGAATGTTGGAAAATAATTTTGTAATTGTTATAAGTACAATATTAGAGTTATAGAACTTTGTGTAGTTAAACCTACATTTTTTCTTTCAAACTATTTGATTTATTTGGTTTTGTGGTTTTATTTAAAAATAGAGTAGGAGTGGAGTAGTGAGTTGTCATTTCTTCAAATGGTGCATTCAAAAGATTGACAATGAAAGAGAAGCAATTCTATGAGACAAAGGAAGAAGATATATAATTTAGAGAAATTTGTCAAGGAGTCTAAAGAATGGATTCAGATGTTGTTAGTGGTGGTGCGTTTACTTGTCGTAATTAACACCGTTATGTTATCAGTGTTGACTTTATCTAATCTTCAGTTCATGCAATGAGTATGTGAGATTATTGTTATATTTCTATTCAGTATATTATGAAGGAAAGAAATGAAAAGTTAGAGTTATGATATGAAAAGAATCAAATATACTTAACAAATTGTGCTAGAAATACATCCAACTTAGAACAACATATGTCAATTACAATTATACTTCAAAAAAACTTTCACATAAGTAATCGGTGTGAATAAAATAGTTGTTGTACTTCAAAATACATGTTAAACCTACAAAAAATTCTACATAGTTATGTCATGCAAATAACGTCCTCCTATTTTGTAATTTGAGGTTGGTGTTAAGTCTAAAGATTGACGTTGATTAATTTCAAAATCTCACAATCAAGTCATTTAAGAACAACTCCAAATTTCTTCCTATTCAATGTTTGCAAAACATGTTCAATGTTCAGAAATACATTTTTCTTCAACAAATATCTACAAATGATGTGTTCTAAATGAAATTTTATATGTATCAGTATCAAGGCATCACCTACTTAACAACATGAAAGACAATCTAACAAAAAGATAATAATTAAGTCATTTTTAAAATAATTTAGATCACATTAAACAAATTAAAAACAAAGGATTGGAATTGATTTTTGTTCCTTATTATAAGAAAAGAAGTAGTATTAAATTATTATTTTTTAGTTTGGTTGAATTGAATGAGAATTTTTTTATAGTTCTTCATATAAAAAATAATTCAATATCTAAGCAATCTCAAATCGTAATTGATCTCTTTATGATGGTAAAGTTGGCCAACTTTCATGAGATACTGTTATTTGCTTGAAATTCAAAATAAGTAGTGAACACGTAACCCACTTTATAGATTTTTCTATCACTCAAATGATCTAGGGCAACAGAGATGCCATGTAGTGTCCTTTATTCAAGCATCACAGTTCGCAAATCACACTTTCCCTTTTTCTTATTCTCTCTTTTCTCACAAGAATATTCCGACATATATAAGTCATTTAGTCCTGTAGAAAAAAAAAAAAAAAACACAATAAATT